>Ga0172369_10005942_pt1 | contig 14789 bp, 13 predicted proteins | sample LakKiv25m_FD_114539 | JGI IMG/M metagenome (GOLD analysis project Ga0172369, IMG submission 114539) | Freshwater microbial communities from Kabuno Bay, South-Kivu, Congo - kab_022012_11.25m | ecosystem: Environmental > Aquatic > Freshwater > Lake | place: Democratic Republic of the Congo...
ACCGCGGTCTCCGCGCTGCGACCGGAGAGCTTCTGCGTGGTCCTGGAGACACCCCGTACCGCCCTCGACGGGACGCCATCCGTCAGGCTCACGCCACAGTGTTTCGCGGGCCCCGCCGACTTCGTCGCCCACCTGCGCATCGTCGAGCTGCCGCGCTCGCTGCGGCGCCGGTTCGGGGTGGCCGAGAGCTGCTCGGCCCACCCTCCGGCCGAGGTCTACGAGCCACTGGCGGGCGCCGACTCGGAGCCGCTCGTCGCCGCGGCGATCGCCGCGGCGGACGCCGCGCTGGCGAAACCCGAGGTGGCGGCGGCCGACGCCGAACGCGTCATCGGCGCCTTCAACGCCCTCTTCGGGACCCGCGGCACGCGCTTCGTCGCCTCCGGCGGGCGCGCCCGGGAGATGCTCGACGAGCTCTCCGGGAGCTGAAGCGGCCGGCCGCGGCCGTCGACCGGCCCGGCGGCGGCCGCAGTCAAGCCTCCCGGCTGATCCGCCTGCGAAGCACCGCGATACGCTCGCGCACCGGCGTCGGCGACAGACCGCTCACGTTGAGCGGCGGGTCGAGACGATCGAGGATCGCGTGCTCGAGCCCTGCGAGGGTGTCGCGATCGTCGTGCGGGTGGACGGCGACGGCGAGATGCTCGCGCATCCATGCGGTGAGCGCCTGCTCCGACCCCGGCGTGACGAGCATCGCCGCCTGCCCCTGCAGCTCGAGCCGGTCGAAGAGGATCGCGGCGAGCGTCCAGCGCAGGGTGGACATGCGGACCTTGCCGCCGAGGTGCACCCGGCCGATGCGCTCGCCGAGGGTGTCGGCGCCGGGCCTGCCGGAGGGCCACTTCGTGGCTCCGGCCTGCCCGGCATGGATGCGCCCGGGCGCGACGGTGAGGCCGGCGCCGAGGCCGCGGGAGAGATCCGCGGCGCCGGCTTCGTCCACCGACCAGGCGTAGAGACCCGGCCGGTCCAGACACGTGACGCCGGCCGGCCACTCGCCCGCCGGTACGAGCGCCGGGGTGACGTCGAGGTCGTCGAGGGCCGTCCAGGCGTCGCGCTCCCGCCACTGCGGAGGAGCGCTCGGCGCGACGTCGCCGGCCGCACCTGCCGGCCGGGTCGGTTCGTCGGTCGATCCCGTCATGGGTCCTCCACCTTCATCTCGCATCGGGGCGCACGGTCCTTGCCCGCCCACGCTACCGTTCCGCCGCCGCCCCCGCAACGCGTCGTCCCGGCTCCGACGGCTCTCCACGAAGAAGCTGACCCTGGCCACGAAGGCCGCGAGCGTCGACCTCGCCTTCCCGTACAAGTGCACGCTGTCCAAGGGCGAGTACACCTGGAAGGTCTGCGCAACGGACCTCGCCGGCAACGCGCAGGTCAAGCCGGCCGTGAAGACCCTCACCGTGAAGCAGGCGGGGCGGCACCCGCACCGACGGCGGAGGCGTCGGCGGTCAGAGGCCGCCCCGCGAGGCGCCGGGGCCGCCGTCCGCTGCCTGCAGCGTGTCGCGAACGAAGCCGAACAGGAGCTCGAACACCGCGTTCACGTCGACGGCGTCCGGGTCGAGGGCGACCTGGAAGGCGAGCCCGTCGAGGGTCGCGAGGATCACGGCCGCCAGCGCGTCCCGCTTTTCCTCGGTCAGCGGAACGGCGTCCAGGCCGCACGTCGAGGTCGTGAGGTCACGATGCCAGACGTACAACCGGGCGAACCGCGCGCGGAGATCCGGGTCACGCAGCGCGTGCGGGGCGATCTCGAAGAAGCCGCGGGTGGCTTCGATGTCGCCGACGATACCGTACAGCCCGCGGAAGAACGTGTGGATGCGGTCCTCACCGGGCGGGAGGCTCTCCACCGTGGCCTTCAGGGCCGAGTACGTATCATGGACCAGCGAGTCGAACAGGACCTCGATGAGCCCGGACTTGCTCCCGAAGTAGCGCTGGATGGAGGCCTTGCTCTCCTGTGACTCGAGCGCCACGTTCTCCAGCGTCAGGGCGGGAAACCCCTTCTCGACCAGGATGCGCCGGGCGCACTGCAGCACCCAACGCGCGCTGGGAGGCAGGCTCTGCAGCGGGTCTTCGATGGGTAGGCCCGGGTGTGTCGCCGCGGTGACGCCGACGGTCGGCGGCCGGGAGAGCCGCCGCCCCGCCCCCTGCGCGTCAGGAGTCCGTGCCGGCGCCGGGCTCCAGCTGCGCCGGCGGCGACCACCACATCATCGCGAGATCGAGGGCCGGCCAGAGCGCCGGCAGCCCGCCGCGCAGGCCGCGTGCGTCCAGCCAGGCCTCGGCCTTCTCGGCGGCCATCCGCCACTGCTCCGCCTCGTCGGCGAATAGCCTACGGAGCACGTACAGCGCCACCGCGGTGGCCGCCTCCTCCTCGCCGGCGCCGACCGCGGCGGCCAGATCGGCGCAGGAGGCGGCGACCACGATCGTCGCAGCCGTCACGTCGAGGCTGCCGTCCTCCGACTATCCGTTCCTGGTGCGTCTGTCGGACGGCCTCCTTCCCAGGCCGTCGGTGGTGAAGTGCGACCAGCTCATGACGGTCGCCAAGCCGCGCCTCGGCCGGCTTCTGGCGACCGTGCCGCCGGACGTCATGGCGCGCGTCGACGACGCGCTGCGGGTCTCCCTGGGCGTGCGGCGCTGAGGCGCGCCCAGTACGAGCGCTCCCCGATGTGCGGCCTCATGGGCCAGCGGCGCCCGCGGACCCTGGCCCGGGCACCCACACCTCTCGTATACTCGCGTCGACACGAGCGACTGCGCGCTCGCGCGCAAACCGGGGGGAGGCCGCGCCGTTGTCTGCAGCACCAGCCGCCTTCTGTAAACGCTGTGGCCTTCGCCTTGCGGAGGATGCGGCGTTCTGCAAACGCTGTGGGGCGCCGCGCGGCGGGCTCGATGCCGCGGCGCCGACCGCCCCGCCCTCTTCCGCCGGCTTCACCGATACCGCAGCCCGCGTCAGCCGGGTCGCCGGCAGCGTAGGCACGGTCACGGCCCTGGGGGGCGGCCTCATGGTGCTCCCTTGGCGCACCGTCGCCACCGGCGGTCAGGCCGACGTGGCCGGCATCGTCGCGGCCGGAGCGCCGATCGCCAGGCAGGCGCTCACCGCCTCTCTCCGTGTGCCCGCCATCGCGCTGCTCGTCACCACGGCGCTCGACCTTGCGGTGGCGCTCATCTCCGGCGAGCCGGCGGCGCTCAAGATGGCCGTGGTGCGCGCCGCCCTCGGGGCCGGCACCGGGGCGCTCGGCATCATCGCCGGAGGCAAGGCCGGCAAGTTGCGCCAGGCCACCGGCATCCTCTCGGCGCTGACCGGCCTCGTCATGACGGGCTCGATGCTATACACCGCCGGCTCCGGCCTCACCACGCCGGGCACACTCGTGCCTCTGATTCCCAGCGTGATCGCGCAGGTCTCGTCGCTGGTGGTCACGGTGAAGATGACCTTCACGGCCCTGCGGGGATCACCCAAGCCGCCGGCCGCGCCTTCTTGGGGACCGCCGGCATGAGCGCGCCGCGCCATCGCGGAGCCTGGCTCCAGGCACGGAGTTCGGCGCGGCGCTCGGCGCGGCTCACCGCCACGCTCGTCATCCTGGCGGTCGTCCTGCCGCTCACGCTCATCGCGGCCTGCTGCGTCTCGGCTCCCGCAGTCGCCGCCCCCACCTACGAGGAGCTGCTCTGGGCGCCGTGGCCCAGGCGACCCACCGAGGCCGAGATCGCCCAGGCACGGCAGGACACCCTGGACGGCGGGCGCACCGAGAGCATGGGTGAGACGGCGCCCGGCGTCGACCAGGAGGGGTCGCTCGACTGGAGCCAGTTCGACATCGTGAGCGTAGAGGCGATCAAGGTGCACGAGGTCAACGGCGAGCCGCGCCTCGGCGGAGAGCCCGGAACCGGCAACCACGTCGTGGCCGTGGTCAAGGTCAGGCACGGCGGCTCGCGACTGGACTTCCTCTTCTGGAACAGCGTCACCAAGAGGTGGGAGTTCGGCGGCGCCACGAACCCCGAGGCGAGCGGGCTCGACGCGCTGTACTCCGCCGGCTACGCCCCCGGGTGGGTGGAGGAGGGCGACCCCATCAGCGGCGGAGCCGGGCCGTGGAAGACGGTCGTGACGGGCGGCCTGGCCGCGGCCGCGATCGCGATCGCGGCGAACGCCGCCCGCAGCCGCGGGAGAAAGGGCAAGCTCGACCCACGCGCCACGGTCGGCTACGTGCTCCAGGTGTCGGCGATGGAGCTTCGGCTCTCCTCGACACACTCGTCCCGGTTCACGGCCGACGCCTGGCGCGTGCTCGCCGACGGGTCGTTCGAGCCGGCGGACGACGTCTCGATCACGCTCTCGCCACCGGCCGGCGTCGGCGCCCAGCCGGCCACCGCCCCCACCAGCATCAGTTCCTCCGTGTGGCAGATGGAGGAGATCACGGAGGAGGCGGTACTCGACGTCGCCGCCGCCGGCGCCAAGGGCGGCACGCGCCAGCCGGTCCGCCTCATCCCGGAGGTGGCAAGCCGGCTGGAGGTGAAGCTCGAGCCGCCCGGCCGCTCCACCCTGCGGCCCAACGGCCGCGACTCGGTCACGATCAGCGCGAAGGTCATCCTCTCCCCCACGCTGGCCCTCGACCCCACCGTCGACCCGGAGACTGTGCGCCGGTCGATCACCTTCATGCGGCCGTCCGCCACGGAGTGGCTGAACGTGGGTGAGGACCGCGACCTGCCGGACGGCAAGGCCGTCCACGTCTCGGCCTCACCGCCCGACCCCGACCATCCGGGGACCCCGCCGGAGAGCGTCACCGTGGTCGTCACTGCGACCGTCAAGACGCAGGTGCTGCGGGAAGAAGTGACGATCAAGCTGGCGCGCCCGCCCCGGCTCGACGCGCGCCCCGACCACGTGGAGCTCTCCGCCGGCACCAAGGCCACCGCCGAGGTACTCGTGTGGGTCGACGACGCCGGCGACGGCGACTGGGAATTCCGCGCCGAGCTGGCCGAGCAAGACCGCCGCGTCGTCGAGTCGGACGTCAAACGCACGAGCAGCGCCTCGGCCACGGTGACGGTCACCGAGGCGTCCGGCGCGCTGCCGCCCACGGACCGTCCGACCGAGACGGCCACCCTCAGGATCCTCGCCGACCACCCGGACCACGACCGGCTCGAGCGCCACGTCGCGATCGTCATCGCGCGCGAGGGCGTGTACCTCGACACCATCACGCGCGACCGCGACGGCACCTACCACGTGGCCGCCGACGGCAGCCGCCGGCCGACCGACATCGACGTACGTGTATACACGCGTGACGACACCTCCGGCGAGATCACCCTTGATGCGACCCTCTCGCAGTCGCTCACGGTGGAGCCGGCCGACGACACCTCCGAGCGCACCTCCAGGGCGGCGCGCCTCGTCCACTCGGCGTCCGGCATGCGCCCCTCGAGCTCACCGGCCGCCATCCATCGCTTCCACACCGAGCGACCGCTGCCGACCGAAGGCACTCCGCTCCGGGTGCGCTACGCGTTCCGCGTGGAGGGCCGCGAGGAGCCGCACTTCAACGTGATCGCGCCGCTGGCGCTGGTCGGCGTGGACATGTCGCCCAACTCCAGGGCCTGGGACCTCGAGATGGAGCGCTGCCGCCGGATCGTCGACGAGTACATACCGGCCGAGGACCGCGCCCGCTTCCACACCCTGCTGAACGAGCGCGGCAGACTGATGGGCGCGGAGGGCCTCTACCATCTGCGCGCCCAGATCTGGTCGTACGCCGAGACCAGGCTGCAGCAGGAGATCCACGAGCACCTCGACCGCGCCTGGGAGCACGAGCAGATCGAGGGCTTCCTCGACTGGGTCTCGTGGTGCGGCGACATCGCCTTCGGCGTCGCCTCCGGCAGCCTCATGGGCACCGGCGCAGCGCTCGCACTGGGCATGCTCAAGCCCATGCTCGTGTCCGCCATGACCGCCTACGTCAATGGTGACGACCTCGGCACCTGGGCTTGGGATCAGGTCGGCATCCTCGGCTCGGTCGTGGAGGGATGCGCCACCGACGTCGACCTCATCGCCAAACTCACCGGCAAGAACAAGATGCTCGCCTGGGCGGCGTTCATCGCCTACACCTTCGCGCGCGAGATCCAGCGCGATCCGAATCACTCCGTCACCGAAGCGATGAAGGCCGTCCTCCGCCAGTTGCGCGACGAGGGCCTCACCCAGTTCCTTCGCCACTTCGCGATGAAGGGCGGCTCGACGCCCAGGTCACGGCCGGCCGGCGACGGTCCCGATGCCGCGAGAGCGCCCAAGTCTGGCGCCGACGGCCCGCCCGGCACCGGGAAGGCGGCGCACGAGGCGGCCGCGATGCCCGGCGCCGCCAAGGGCGCGCATCCCGGCGCCGACGGCGCGCCCAAGCCGGCGCATGAACCCGGGGTGGCCACAGGCAAGACGACGACGGCCGCCGGGTCCGACGCCGGCGCGCCCAAGCCTCACGGCAAGCCCGACGCGACAGCGCCCGACGCCGCCGCCAAGAAGACGCCGGACAAACCGGACGCGCCGGAGTCCGAGACGCGGAAGCCGCCGGCCGAGTCGGACGCGGCCACCGAAAAGGCCCCTGCCGACAAGCCTGAGTCCGCGGAGTCTCCCGATCCCACCAAGAAGCCTCCCGCGTCACCCAAGACCGACGCCGCCGACCGTATCGCCAGGGGCATCACGTACGGCGCCGACGGCGCGCCCCGGGCCAGGAAGGCCGACGTCATCGAGATCATGGCCGACCCGACCAAGGTTCGCGATCTGAAGACCGCGCCGCCGGAGATACAGGCCGCCTTCGAGAACACGCGCAAGCACATCTACGAGGGCCACGACATCGCGGTGGAGAACCACGTGCGCACCAACGTGCCCGGCATGGCCGGCAAGGAGATCAAGGTCATCGAGATCCGCACCCCCGGCAAGCCCGGTGAGGTGACCATCAACACCGACCACGACTACACCGTCTGCTACAAGGACGTGGATCCCAAGACCGGCCACGAGGTCTGGATAGAGGTCGACCGTCGAGCCTGGGAGATGGAGTCGTACCGCTCCTTTGCCGAGGCGACCGGCGGCCCGACGGCGCCGCCCGAGGCCGCCAGACGGTGGGCCCAGCAGCATCAGCAGGTGGCGACCGACGTCACCCACCCCGAGGCGAGCCGCGATTACTCCGACCAGGGTCTGATCTTCAACGAGGCGACGGGAAGCTGGCAGCAGACCGCCTTCGAGCCGAACATCGAGTGGGTCAAGCGTGGTGAGTCCACGCTCGTCGACCCCGAAGGCATGGGCGACATGTTCACGACCAAGGTCGCCGACGCGATGACGGGCGGCGAGCCGACGACAGAGTCGTTCGTGCAGGCCGGCAAGTGCGTGAGAGAGCTCGAGGCCGTCCGCGCCGGCTACGACCGCCAGCACTACAAGCTAGGCGAGATGGACGCGCAGATGCGGGCCGGCATGGACATCGTCCGCGAGGCCGGCGCTCAAGGCAACGACCCGAGCGTCGGGGCCAGTGCCGACGCGCAGCTCCGGGCCGCCGGCTTCAAAGGCGGCCTCAGCGAGTTCATGGGACGGATGCACGGCGAGTGGTCCGCATTCGGCTCGGCGAGCAAGTAGCGGGCCGAGCGAGAGCAGCAGCAAGAACCGCCACCCCGTCGCAAACAGCGCAACGTCGCCGACGGTCGCCGGACCGGGCGTCTGTCGCGTCAGCTCGCCAGCAGCTCCGCGATGCGGCCCGGGTCGGCCGGCTCGAAGGAGTCGCGGGCGAGCCAGAGTCGAGCCGCGGACGGCACGCGAAGGTAGATCGCCCGGGCGACGCTGAGCGTGCGCTCGGGGTGCGCCTCCCACGCGAGCTCGGCGCCGGCGTCACGAAGGACGCCGCCGGCGCCGGACCCGGAGTCGAACCGCGGCAGCCACGCCTCGAGGTGCCGCGTGGCCGCCAGGAAGTCGCGCTTGCTGTTGTTGCAGCCGGGGTGCGCGGCGACGAGGTTCTCGATGCCGTTGTCCGGCCAGCGCGCCCACGGCACGAAGTGGTCGACCTCGGCGGCGCCGCGCAGCCGCTCGCCGCAGTAGAAGCAGCGGTCCGCCTGCAGCTCGCGCAGGACCGGGCGGACCGCCTCCAGCGAGACGCGCTGAGCCCCGAAGAGGAACTCCGGCAACCCGGCGTCCGTCACCACGCGACGATTGAAGCGCAGGATGCGGTTCATCCACTTGGTCTCGATGAGCGGGCGCAGAAGGCCGCCGAGCTGCGCAAGGTACTCGGCGGCCCGGCCCACGAAGTGCACGCGCGCGTCAAAGCCCGGCTCGCGCGTGTCCGCCTGGCGCACCGTGGCGTCCCAGGCGATGCGGTAGAAGAAGGCGTCGTGCACCCCACCCATCACCTGGAGCCGCGGCAGCGGCATCTCGATGAGCTTCCACTCCACGGCATCCAGAAGGCGTTCGTACCGGAGCGGCGCGTCAAGGCGCGCGGCGGCGAGCGTGGCAGACGGGTCGGGCCCGTGCTTCTCGCGGAACCGCTGGATGTCGCGGATGATCTCCGCTTGACCGCTGGAGTTCTGACGCAACACGGCGGGCTCACCCAGGCCGGCGTAGGAGTTGGTCTGCGGCCAGTAGAGCTCCGTGACGCGGCGGGCGAGGTCGCGCGTCGCGACCGACGCAGGCGGGCGTCCGGAGGCGTCGGTGTGCTCGAGGCACACATCCAGGAGCGCCGGCAGGACCGCGAACCTGTACATGGCAGTGAACGTGCCCTCGTCGAGCAGCGCGATCACGCGCTCCGCGAAGGCGATCGCGCCGCGGTCGGGTTGGACGTCCGGAGTCACTCGTCCTTCCAGTACTTCGCATGGTCGTGCAGCACCCAGCGCACACCGCCGCGCGGGTCGGGCACGTCGCCGAAGCGACGCGGGATGACGTGGACGTGGACGTGCATCACCGTCTGGCCGGCGGCCACCCCGGCGTTCACGCCGACGTTGAGCCCGTCGGCGCCGGTCGCGGCCAGCACGTCGCGCGCGACCGCGTGGACGAGCGCCCATAGCGAGGCGGCCTCCGCGCCGGTCAGCCCGAGCAGGTCGGGCTCGTGCCGGCGCGGGACGACCAGCGTGTGGCCCTCCGAGACCGGGTAGGCGTCGCGGAGGGCGACGGCGAGGCCGTCCGGAGACTCGGCGACGGCCTCGCCCGCGGCGATGCGCCCGCAGAGCGGGCAACTCTCCTCGGGCGCGTGGCTGTCTCCCGGACCGTGCATGGCCGGTCCGACTCTACCTGTTCGGCAAACCTTTCGGGCGACGGCGGCCTCGCCGGCCAACACCGGCTCAGACCGATGCAGATGCTCGAACCCCCCACAGACGACACGTGCCGAGGGCTCACCGGCGACGGAGCAGGCAGGCCTCGTAGGTCGCACGGTCGATCGGCACCCAGTCGGTGCGATCCACTCCGCGACGGTTGACCGTACCGTCGCCGAGAGGGAAGGCGCTGGCGATCTTGACCCATCGCCGCTGCTCCCTCGAGATCGCACGCACTTCGGCCGCGACTTCCTGCGGTGCCGTCGCAGGGGCCGGACGGTGACGCCCACTCCCTGCGCTCGCATGCCGCGCAGTTGGCTGGCCCAGGCGTCATGCAGCCTCTCGTTATCTTTGGCGGGCGGCACGCCGGAGTAGAAGCGGACTTCGGTCAGCCTCCAGCCCAGCGCTGTCGTCACTGCGCGACCGAGAGCGACCACGTCGACGGAGGGAGTCCTGATGGCGAAGGCGCTGCGAGCGGACGCGAACAGATTCTGGCCGTCGATGAAGGCGGCGGCCCTCGTCACGGAGGGCGGGCGCATCAACCTGCGCCTGAACGAATAACCCCGCTGGGGGCCTTGCGGCGCTGCCAGCGGGGAGTATACGACCCAAGGGTAGCACGACCGACGAGACGGTCAAGGTGGATGATCTGCCGACGCTCGGTCATGGGCTCGAGCGTAGCCGCCCGGTCCGCGGCTGAGGAGAGTGACGATCGGCCGGCCCGGTGGACGCTGCGCGGTGGACCGCACTTCAGGGAAGCGTCCCGGCCTCCAGGCGACGCTCGTAGGTGTCCTCGTTCGTGCACCGGTTGACGATGGTCGTCTCGTGGACCGGCGCGCCCATGCTCCAGTAGACCATGCCGGCTTCCTCGTAGTAGATGAGGACCCGCTTGTAGAAGCTGCCCTCGTGCCCGTGCGCCCCCTCCCGTCGTGCGAGCCGCTCAATCTCGGCGACCGTCCGTTCCACCCGGGCCATGCGCGGCGACCGCTGGTGGTCAGGTGCCGTTGATCGGCACGAGATCAGCCAGCCAGACGTTGAGGCCGGCGAAGATGGGCCGTGCCTGCTCGCGCAACTCGGCCCACGCCGCCGGGATCTTGTCTGGAGCCGCGTCGAAGTCCAGGCACTCCGTCTCCCCCAGCGCGTCCCTCACCGCGGCGAGCGAGGGGCACTCCGCGAAGGGCTGCGGGAAGAAGGCGATCGTCGCATCCAGCAGGCCGTCCGGATGGTCAGGACCGGCCGGCATGACGGTCTGCACCGCGCCCAGCCTGCTCAGCTCCGGGTCGACGTACAGCGCCTCGAACCACTGCCTGTTGCCCTCGCCCTGCAGGATCATGAGCGCGATGGGGTTGACGCCGTCGGCGCCTTCGAAGCCACCTTGGCCGCCGAACACGTAGAACCTCGAGAACCCGGACATCCGACTCCCTTCCTCTCCTCTTCTCACGCTCCGGCCCCTATCGTGACAGTAGCACCCGGCTCGGACGGCAGGACGATGGGTGGGGGATGGCCCCGCGGTGCGGTGAGCAGGGGCCCCGCGAGCCGCGCAGCTCGGGCGGCGGCCGGAAGAGCCGCCGCCCGAGCGCCCGCTTCAGAATGCGATGTCGTCCGAGCCCAGGGAGACCGGAGACCACCAGTCCATCGCCCGATCCAAGACGGGCCACAGGCCGTCCAGGCCTCCCGGCAGGTTGCGCGAGTCCAGCCAGGCCTCCGCCTTGTCGGCCGCCAGGCGCCACTGGGTCTCCATGCCCCGGAACTGCCGCTGCAGGAGATAGACCGCAAGCGCCGTGGCCACCGTATCCTCGTCCGCCCCGACCTCGGCACGGAGCGTCTCGACGACGCCCGTCAGCCGGGCCTCCGGCACGCCGAACCGGGTGAACGGCGCGTCACCGAGCGGCCAGCTGCCGTCGGCCCTCTGCCGGCTCACAAGGGCGATGAGACCTCCGAGCCCAGTCGAGCTTCCGCGAGAGTCCATCACCTCCGAGAGGTCGGAATGGAGGGCGGGCATGGGCGTCGCGGCAAAACGGTCCATCGCCTCAGAGAAGTCGGAGGAGACGGCGCGCCTGGGCCTAGCGAAGGAACCACGACTGCCGTTTTGGCGAGTCAAGCCATCAAGCGAGAACCTCGCGATGCTCGCGCTGCCGTGCCAGTCCTTGAGGAGCGCGACGGGGATGCGGCGGAGTTCGGCCGGAGGTAGTTGCGCCGCGGCCTCGCCCTCGCGCTGCTCCACGGCCACGAAGCTGGTGTGCGAGCTCATGAGCGTGTAGCGCGTAGCCAGCTCGACGATGGCGTCCTTGACACGCGCCTCACGGCGGTCGCGCTGCTGTGAGCCGCGCGCGGCTGCGCCGGCGCGGCCCTCCTCGAGGTCGCGGATGGCCTCGCGGGCGAAGAGCCGCGGCACAGCTTCATCGTCCTCTGCCTCCGTAAGGTCCGCGGAGGCCATCAGGTGCACTGCACCGTCCGGGCCTGTCGCCGTCAGGGAGACCTGCGCGAGCGCCGCTGGATCCACGACGGTCATCCGCTCGCCGTCGGCGTCGCGGCCACGTCCAGAGGCCGGCACCCGCGCGAACACCGTGAGCGGCGTGCCGGGGTAGAGCGGCGGCAGCTGAGCGGGCGCGACGATGTCAGGCTCGAGCCCGCCCCAGTCGATCCGCGGCTCCAGCAGGCCGGCGGTGGTGAGACGCGCGATCTGGCGCATCAGCGCGGCCTCGATGCGCTCGCCGGGGTGCACGAACTCGGCCTGACCGTGGCCGGCCCGCGCCAGCCCGCGCACCAGGTGGTCGCTGGCCCCGTACCCCACGCCGATGGTGAACACGGCCGTCTCGGGATGCGTGCCGGCCAGCTCCAGGCAGGCGTCCTCGTCGGCCACCTGGCCGTCGGTGAGCACGAGCAGGCGCCGGGGCAACTCTCCCGCCGGCGCCTCCAGGATCTGCCGCAGCGGCGTCATGATCTCCGTGCCGCCGAGGTCCGCGTCCCACCGCTGGACGGCGCCGCGCGCCTCCGCCAGCGTCGCGTCGTCGTACATGACGCTCTGCGGGAACACCGTGTCGACCCTCGACCCAAAGCCGATGACGTTGAACCAGTCCCCCCGCTGCAGCGAGCTCAGCGCCAGCAGCAGGGCCGCCCGCGCCTGTTTGATGCTCGAGCCGTTCATGGAGCCCGACCTGTCGATGAGGAACACGGCCTCGACCGGCGCACGCTGCACGTCTCGCAGCGGCAGCACGTCGAGCATCAGGATCGCATCGCCGGCCTGGTCGCGCACAGCGTAGAGAGCGGTCGCGCCCGCGTCCTTCATCGTGAAGGCGATCACCACGTCCTGGTCGAGCTGCACGTCCGGACCGCTGAGCTCCACGGTGGCCGTCTTGCCCCGCGTGCTCACGCGCGCCGGGTGCGAGGGGCACTCCACCGCGGTCACGGTGCTCGCGCCCCGGAACGAGACGGACAGCGCGAGCCCGTACGGCACCCCGCCCGGCACCGTCGGCGGGTTCAGGTGGTCGAACTCCGAGGGGTCCATCCGCCGCAACTGCTCCTCGGGGATGTACCGCGGCGATACCGTGGTCGGGATCTTGAGCCGCACCTGGTCGCCCAGGCGCTCCAGCCTGGCCACGTACTTGACGGTGACGACCGCCTGCTCGCCCGGCAGCAGGTTGCCGATGCTGGCGGTGAAGAGGTTGGGACGGTCCTGGTCCAGCAGGTACGCCCCGTTGCCCTCCGCCATGGCCTGGTCGTACTCGTCGAACGCCTCGTCCTTCTCCATGACCTCGCCGACGACGCGCTTGTCTCCGACGAGTGCCTCGAAGCCACAAACCGCCGCCTGCTCCTCGAGGGGGAAGCAGTAGACGGCCTCCACCGGGACCTTCTCTCGGTTGACGTACCGCTGCGCCACAGTGACGAGGGACGCGACGCCCTGCGCCTTGACCTCGATGCGGACGCCGGTGAGCGGCACGTTCTCCGGCGCCAGCCGCTCGAACTCGCCCGGGATGGTGGCGATCAGGCCCCCACGCACCCGGTCGGGGGTCGGGATGACGGTCATGACTCCTCCTTCTCTTCTGGCTCGCTCCGATGCGTCCCCGGCCCCGGGGACGGCGAGGGCGCCGGCTCAGCCCCGGCACCCGACGACGTGGAAGTGGGCGCCGGCCCCGCAGTGGCCCCTTGGGGCCGGCGCCCCGCGGCATCACCCGTCTCCGACTGGCCGCGGTACTCGCTGACGACGGCGCTTGCCGCGGCCGCCAACGCCGCGATGAGCTCCGGGGTGGCGGCCGCTTGAGCGACCTCCACTGTCACATTCTGGTCGATCCGGACGCGGACCACGGGCCAGACGCCGGGCTCAGGCTCGCCCTCTCCCGTTCGCGCGGCCTGTACGCCCGGCGCGTCCGCGTCCGGTGCCGCCCGGGACGCAGCCACCTGGGTATCCACCCGACTCACCAGCCGGGCGAGCCCGCCGCCGGCCATCTCGTCGAGAGGCACGCCCTGCCGCTGGCGCAGCCGCACGCTGCGGATCTGCTCCACGTGCCGCTCGTCGTAGTGCCGCCCGCGGCCGCGGCCGAGCGGAGGATCGATGAGCCGGCGCTGCACGTAGAAGTGCACCGTGCGCCGGCTCACCCCCGTGAGCTCGGCCAGCTCGCCGATCGAGTAGCGGCGGTCCGGTGTCGGCGTTGCGTCCATGTCGGCTTCATTCCCCATGTGACAGTGAATGTAACACCATGACTGTTACATTACAAGTCCCCATGAGAGCGGGCGACCTCGTGACCATCGGCTCGACGGCGGTAGCCGACGGACGCTCTGGACGGAACAACCGAGTGCCGTGGCTGCTCGGGCGGAGGCCACGATGCTCTCCAGAGCCGCCTGAGCCCCAGGCGGGTCGATGACCACCGCGGCGACAAGCCTCCTGAGCTCTCCAATCACGCCGCGGACGTCGACTCCCGCATCCGGAGCCGCCTTGCGTAGCGACCCGTCTCCCGCAAGCAGGACGGCATTGTCGGCTCGAGCGATCACGAGTGCCTCAGCGTCTGCGACGGAGAGGGCGCGGTAGCGCGCCTGCACGGTCTCCAGCGTCCGCAGCTCGACCCTCATCAGGTGCCGGACACGTACGCCGTAGCGAAGGAGCTCCGCGGCCCTGCCACACCTATCTGCAGCTGTCGTCCGGCGCGCGGCGATGAGCCACTCACGCACCCAGGACCTCGTTCAGGCCTTCGATGACCTGCGCCACTTCTTCCGGTGATGCGGCTCCGAGCTTGCGGCCGATGCGGTGCACTGCGAGCGTCCGGATCTGGCTGATCTTGACCCAGGACCGCTTGGGGAGCCGCGCGGACCCCAACTCCAGGGTGAGCGGGAAGCCCGCCTGCGGCGGCTGAGAGGTCAGCGCGACCGCGATCACGGTCCCCGAGCGCTCGTTGAAGACGTCGGCGCTGAGGATGAGCACTGGGCGCCGACCCGACTGCTCGTGTCCGCGCGTGGGGCTCAGGTCCGCCCAGCGGACCTCGCCCCTCAGTAGTCCGGCCACTCGGCCAACTCTCCGCCCATGCCCTCGTCGGCGAGAGCCTGCTCCAGGCCTGGGGCGAGCTTGGCGCACTCCTGCGCCA
>Ga0172369_10005946_pt1 | contig 14772 bp, 11 predicted proteins | sample LakKiv25m_FD_114539 | JGI IMG/M metagenome (GOLD analysis project Ga0172369, IMG submission 114539) | Freshwater microbial communities from Kabuno Bay, South-Kivu, Congo - kab_022012_11.25m | ecosystem: Environmental > Aquatic > Freshwater > Lake | place: Democratic Republic of the Congo...
AATCTTAAAGTGAATTTGTTTTCAGATGACTGGTGCGAAATGGTTTTTGAAGATAAAAATCAAAATTATGGTGCATTTCAGATTCGAAAAAAAACTCCTAAAAACCATTTTTTTGCACTTTTGGTTAGCGTATCGTTTTTTAGTATAGCCGTTAGTGCCCCTGTTATTTTTAAAGCACTTAGCAAAAAAGAAGTAGAGAAAAATGTTGAGGTTACAAGTCTTACGAATATTAAAATGGAGAAACCAATTGAGCAACCTAAATTGGAAAAACCCATAGAAAAGCCACAAGTTCGGTTTACACCACCAGTAATTAAACCGGATGATGAAGTTAAAGACGAGGAGTTGCCAATGACTCAGGACGATTTAAGCAAATCAACACTTCCAATTGGGAATGATAATGATACCGTGGATTTATCAGCACTAAACACCAAAACTACGGTTGTTGAAGAAACAATGAAACCTTATACCTTTGTTGAGCAGATGCCTGAATTTCAGGGTGGCGAAGAGGAGTTAATGAAGTTTTTAAAAGGGAATATCGTTTATCCGCAAATGGCCAAAGAAAGCGGAATACAAGGAACGGTTTACGTAACTTTTGTTGTTACCAAAGAAGGAAAGATTAAAGATGCCAGTGTATTAAGAGGCATTGGCGGTGGTTGTGACGAAGAAGCACTCAGGGTTGTTAAAATGATGCCCGACTGGAAAGTAGGAAAACAAAACGGACAAGCAGTACCCGTTCAGTTTAACTTACCAATTAAATTCATTTTACAATAAATTGATTATCCTATTTTAAATCTTAGATGTTTGAAAGAAACACCAAAACACCTTAGATTATTAGTAAACATTGCACGTTACTTCGGTTTTTTGATGGTCTTTGTTTATTTGGCATTGGGTTTGTATATGATTTTCTCCAACGCTTTTATTGAATATTTAAGTAAATTACAAACAAATAGTATAGGCATTTTACTCATTACTTATGGCACATTCAGAGGATATCGGGTTTTTAAAGAAAACAAAAATTAATGTTCATTCATTCATTGGTTTTTCATTCATTAGTTTTATTGTTTTTGGTTTGTATTCTTGTGGAAACAACAACAGTTCCACCTCAGAAACGGACACTCCTACTTCGGGTAAAGAAACCATTTGTGTTGACGAGACATTCAAACCTATTATTGAAGAGGAAATAGATGTGTTTGAATCAGAATATAAAAGCGCAACGATTACCCCAAAATATAAAACAGAGAATGATGTGTTTAACGATTTTTTCAAAGACAGCATTGATTTGATTGTTGTTACCCGCGGTCTTACAGCAAAAGAAAAAAAATTCTTTGAGGATAAAAAAATGTTCCCAATAGAAACCAGAATTGCATTTGATGGGCTTGCATTAGTAGTCAACAATAAAAATATTGACACGCTGATCACCGTCAAAGATGTTAAAAAAATATTAACAGGAGAAATTACAAAATGGAGTCAAATTAATCCAAAATCAAAATTGGGGGATATCAGTGTTGTTTTCGATAATAAAAATTCAAGTACTGTAAGATATGCTGTTGATTCAATATGTAAAGGCAAAGAACTTTCACCTTCATTGTCTGCATTAACATATAATGCTGATGTATTGGACTATGTTGCTAAAACGGATAACGCGATTGGAATTATTGGGGTAAATTGGGTAAGCAATAAATCGGACTCTACTGCGCTTTCTTTTTTAAGCAAAGTAAAAGTGATGGGTGTCAGTAAAGCAGATGTGGCAACTTATGAAAACAGTTATCAACCTTTCCAGGCTTATATAGCGCAAAGGGTATACCCTTTTATTAGAACAATTTATATGATTAATAACGAAGGACGTTCTGGCCTGGCAGGCGGATTCACCGGGTTTGTTGCAGGTGACAAAGGACAACGTATTGTAAAACGTGCTGGAATTTTACCTGCTACTGCAAACGTGGTTATTAAAGTAAACATGAACGATCAATATCCTGAATAAATATTAGTAAAATGAAAACGATTAGTAAAAATATCAAAGGTATAGTTGGCATTTGTTTAATGCTAAGTATATTCAGCTCTCAACTATCTGCGCAGACAATAGAGGATGGGCTTAAACAAATTGACTATCAGCAATACAAAAGAGCAAAAAATATTTTTGTGTCATTTTTGGCAAAAAATCCAACAAATGCGCAGGCCATGTTTTATGTTGGGGAATCCTATTTTCTTCTCGGTAACAATGATTCTGCAAAATATTATTTTGCAAAAGGAATAGAAACCGATAGCAAAAATCCTTACAATAATGTTGGAATTGGAAAAGTTGAATTGTTAAAAAACAACCGAGAAGAAGCTGGAAAAAATTTCAGCAAAGCTATTAGTATCAATAAATCTAAAGATGCTAAAGTGTATGTTTATTTAGCTGATGCCTATATAAAAATTAAAGATTATGACCAAGCATTGACCTTTTTAACTAAGGCGAAAGAAATTGATAAAACAATTGGAGAAATTTATATTAAATATGCAGATGTTTTCTTGGCTCAGGTCAAAGCGGGCGATGCTCTTACCATGCTTGGCAGATCAACGGACATGAATAAAAATTTTGCAAAAGGATATTTTTATACAGGTTATATTTATTCGTTGGCCAGAAGTTATATGGACGCTAAAGACGCTTTTAATAAAGTGATTGCCATTGATTCAAATTTTGTACCTGTTTGGAAAGAGCTAGGTGAACTTGAGTTTATGGCTCGCAAGTACAATTTAGCCAGTGCGAATTATAAAAAATATATATCAATTGCAGATTATACATTGGATGACAGAGTGCGCTACGCTTCTATGCTTTTCTTAAATAAAGAATACGATCTTTCAAAAAAAGAAATTGATGAAATCTTTAAAATTGATTCATCCAATGTAAATCTTAAAAGACTGCTTGCCTATTCGTCCTACGAAACAGGTGACTATCCTAAAGGGCTATTGTTTATTAATAACTTTTTGAAAAGCGTGGATCCGGCAAAGATTTTAGCTTCTGATTATGAATATCAAGGTAAGCTATTAATAAAAACCGGACAAGATTCGTTGGGTATGGAAAGTCTTGATAAGGCCGTAAAAAAAGATAGTTCAACCTTTGAATTATTTTTCGAAGTAGCAAAAGATTTTGATAAACAAAAAAAGTTTAAATGGTCTATTGAAGCGTATAATAAATTGATAGAAAAAAGGACAACTCCACTTGCATCTGATTATTATTTGATAGGAAAGGCCTACTATTTTTATGCTTCTAATCCTAAGCTTGACTCTATTTCGGGGAGAGCATTTTATGTAAAAGCGGATACTTCTTTTGGCAAATTCATTGAATTGAATAACACCTATTTGCCCGGATATAAATGGAAAGCTGCAACAACTTCTTTTCTTTTTCCTGATATGAAAGTGGCTAAAGCAAAACCGTATTATGAAAAAGTTATTGAGCTAGGAGAACCCAATAAAGAAAAAAACAAAAAAGATTTGATTGATGCATATCGCTATATGGGTTACTATTATTATGCAAATGAGGACAGACCTAAATCAAAAAACTATTGGGAAAAAATAAAAGAATTAGATCCTGCTAACGCAGATGCAGAAAAATGGTTAAAGGAATTAAGATAAATTAAATTTCAGTCATATCAAGTTCATCTAAATTTACTACCTCTTCTTTTTCGTATTTTTTAGCACGAATTTTTTTTGCAATCCTTCTTTTTGTCACCTTAACTTTTGCACTGTATATTATAAAGTACATTGCGGGTATTATAATCAGCGTTAGAAAAGTAGCAATGCTTAATCCGAAGATGATAGTCCATGCAAGTGCCCCAAAAAATCGCATGCTGTCACCACCAAAAAACATATGAGGATTCAAATGAGTAAATAGCGTTTCGAAGTTAATATTAAAACCTACTGCAAGGGGAATTAATCCAAGCATGGTTGCTGTAGCTGTAAGAATCACAGGAGTTATACGTGTTCTACCTGCTTTTACAATGGCTTCTCTTGTTCTTAGTCCTCTTTGTTTTAAAACATCCGTGAACTCAACTAATAAAATTCCATTACGCACTACAATACCCGCCAGTGCAACAATTCCCATTCCGGTCATAACTACAGAGATATCCATTCCGAAAATAATAAAGCCAAGCAACACACCAATAATACTAAAGAAAACTTCGCTTAATATAATAATGGGTTTACTAATAGAATTGAATTGAGTAATAAGGATGAATAAAATCAGGCAAAGCGAAAGAAGCATGGCTTTGGATAAAAAACTCATGGAATCTTTCATGTCTTCATTTTCACCGGTAAGCACAATTTCAACACCTTCTTTTTTATTAAAATTGGGTATAGCGTTATTGATTTTAGTTACAATTTCGTTTGTATTATATCCGCTAAGAACATTTGAGCCAAGAGTTATTACACGTTTTACATTCTTACGTTTAATACCTCCATACGTATTTACATAATCAACTTTTGCGATGGTAGACAATGGAATTTGCTTAAGTAGACCGGAGTTCATATCGCGAAATGTAATTTTAAGATTTAACAGTTTGTCAATGTTTTTTCGAACACTTTCTTCAAAGCGTAATTGTATCGGATATTGATTTTCATCTTCTCTGAATTTAGACGTTTCCTTTCCCAGCACAGCAGTGCGTATTTCCATACCAATTTGCCCGGTCGATATTCCCTCACGATTTGCACGCTCTCTGTCAATATTGATTACAAGTTCGGGCTTTGAATTATCAAGATCTGATTTCAATTGCTCAATACCTGGGATGTTTAAAGACTCAACATATTTTTTAAAATCAGAAGTTGTTTGAATAAGATCTTCTAGGTTATCACCACTAATTTCAATATTTACCGGCTTTCCAGCTGCTGGAGGTCCCATTACATTTGCATTAACCGAAATTTCGGCACCCGGAATACCTTTAACGCTCTCCCTGATTTTTTCTAAATATTTTGTTGTCGAGACACCTTTTCGTTTGGAGAATTCGACAAAGGCAACTGTCACTTTTCCTTTGTTTGATGTGGAAGTTCTGTCAAACATATTCTCTGATGCTCCAATTGAAACATTGGCTATAATTGACTCAACTACTGGATTGTTTTTACCTACTGCGTTTTGGATTCTTCTTTCAACTACTTGCGTAATGGAATCGGTCACTTTTACATCGGTTCCAACCGGTAAAGTAATATAGGTGTAAATATATTGTGGATCACTAGCAGGGAAAAAAACAATTTTCGGTTTTGTTATTGCGGTTATTACCATCGTTAATACAAATAATAGTATCATAGATAACAATGCGTAATAAGGTCGGCGTTTGTGTAATACCCAACGGAGTAATTGTTCATATTTATTCATCAATCTAGGAAGAAAGTTTTGTTGAAATTTCAGAATAATTTTATATCCAATTAGATTATGAAAAATAAAAAACAGGGAAATAAAAACCAAGAAATTACCTATTCCAAACGAACCTGAAATATAGAAAATAAGAGCAATAACCGCTATTAAACCTGCATTTCGAAACATCTTCTTTTTGTTATGGGAATATTCATTTTCATCATCATGCTTCATAAACGTAACAGCAAAAACGGGATTGATTATATAAGCAACTATAAGAGATGCAAACAAAGTAAGAATGAGAACAACAGGAATGAAGTGCATAAATTTTCCTGTCATACCTGGCCAAAAAATAAGAGGGAAAAACGGTGCTATAGTCGTAAGTGTTCCCGATAGAATAGGAGTAAATACTTCACCTGCAGCCATTTTTGCAGCGTTTTTAATACTTAATTTTCCTTTAAATTGTTTAAAAATACGGTGTGTGTTTTCTACAACAACTATTGCGTCATCAACTACAATACCTAAAGCAAAAATAAACGAAAACATCACGAGCATATTCATGGTATAACCAAAACCCGGAATCACAATATAACACAATGCCATTGATAACGGAACTGAAAGTCCAACGAAAATAGCATTAGTAAGCCCCATAAAAAACATCAGAACGATGGTAACAAGAACAAACCCAATAATGATGGTATTGTTTAAGTCCTCCAGTGTTGACTTTGTAAACTTTGACTGATCGCCGGTTATCGTTACTTTTAAATTAGATGGATATTTTGTTGTTTGAAGTTCTGCAAGCACCTCTTTGATTTTTTCAGAAGCTTCTAAAAGATTTTGCCCATTCTTTTTAATCACATTTAGCGTTACAACATTTTGTCCATTCAAACGTGCATAGCTTTCTTGTTCTTTGTGCGTGTCTGTAATTTCAGCAATTTCATTAAGAGCAACTAATGCTCCACTTGATGATTTAAGGTAAATAGTTTTTATGTCCTCCATGTCATTGAACTCACCTGAAATTCGAATAGAGCGCCGCATACCTTGTAAATCTATAGTTCCGCCTGAGATAGTTACATTTTCATTGGCAATGGCTCTGTCAATATCATTAAACGAAACACTGGCTGCCTGCATTTTATACATATCAACATTGACCTGTATCTCTCTGTCCAGAGCACCAATAATATCCACGCGCGTAATCTCTTTGAATGCTTCAATTTTGTCCTGAGTTATTTCCGCATATCTTTTCAAACGCGATAAGTCAATATCGCCAGATAAATTTATATTCATTATTGGAATTTCAGAAAGATCAACTTCAAAGACATCTGGATCAGCAATCAGATTATTTGGTAAGTCCTTTTTGGTTTTATCAACGGCATCTTTTACTTTTCGTTTAGCGTCTGCAACATCAATATTTGCATTGAATTCAATGGCAATGGTTGAAAAATCCTGTACTGAATTACTTGTGATTTTTTTTACGCCATTAATTGATTTAATATTTTTTTCTAATGGGCGGGTAATTAAATTTTCGATATCGGTAGGCGATGTGCCAGGGTAAATAGTACTCACAATAAATGTAGGGACAACTATTTCAGGAAATTGTTCTTTGGGAATTGATTTATAACTTAATATTCCAAAAACCGAAATGATGACAACCAAAATATAAATACTGGTTTTGTTGTCTATTGACCAACTTGTCGGTTTAAATTGTTTGACTTTATGTTTCATTATTCTATTGTTTTATTTAATTTCTCGGACAAATAATCTCTCTTTCATCCGATATTTTACGTGTTCTAAAGTATAACTGGTTTTCCATCTTCTAACCCTTGATAACCCGCAGTAATTACTTTGTCGTTTGTTTTAATCCCTTCTATTATTTCTACTTTTCCGTTATAGGATTGTCCAGTAGTAACAATTTTTTTAACGGCTACCATTTTACCATTTTTACTTTCGGCAACATAAACATATTTAATGCTGTTTTCGGTTGTGATTATGTTAACTGGAAGGGCGAATGCATTTTTGTTTTCATAGTCCTTGATTTTGATAACGGCAATCATGTTTGCACGAAATTCAACTTCTTTAGAACTCAATCGCACTTCTACCTGAAAAGTTCGATTAATTGGATTAATGAATCTGCTCGTAAATGAAACCTTTGAAACAATGTCTTTATCGTAATCGGGAAAGCTAATTAAAACCTCATTTCCAACATGAATTTTAGATGAATATGTTTCTGCAACGTCGGCCATTACTTTGATGCTTGCAAAATTAACAACTCTAAATGCGGTTAAGCCGGGTACCATTGCTTGACCAATTTTTATGGGAATTTCCTCAATAGTTCCGCTAATGGGTGAAATAACTTTTGATAAACCAATTTGATCTTGCAGTGTTTTTTTTCTGTTCTCTAAACTTTCCTTATTTGTTTTAGCTGTAAGGTATTGCACTTCAGTTCCAATTTTCTGATCCCACAGTGCTTGTTGTTTGTTAAATAAATTAGTGGCAAAAACCAATTGAGTATTTACCTCTTCCATAGTTTGACGCATCACCTGATCGTCAAGTTGAGCCAGTATTTGTCCCTTTTTAACGGCTTCACCTTCCTTTACAAATATTTTTGTTACAATACCGGTCATTTGCGAAGTAACGCTCACATTCTCGTCTCCATCCACTTTCCCTTGTACTTCAATATAGTGACAAAAAGTGTCGGGCTTTGCTTCCTGAATTGCAATTTGAACAAAATTTTCTTTTTTAGTTCCACCTTCAGCAGCAATCTGCTCTTCCAGTTTTTTTATTTCTTCCGAAATTTTATCATGTTCTTTTTTTAATTCATCCAAGCGCGTTTTTTTATCTGGAGAACCACATGATAAAATAAATAAACCTATTGTTAATAATAAATATTCTTTTCTCATTACTTATGAATTTTAGGTATGATTAATAATTGTTAAGTGATTTGTTTAATTTGGATTTTGAATTTAATAATTCAAAAACAGCTGAAAAATAATTTGCCTGACTTGTCAGATATTGTGTATGAGCTTGAGTGAGATCAGCGCTACTTGAAATTCCTTCATTAAATTTTATTAAAGTTCTGTCGTAAATAGTTTTAGAAAGCACAAGGTTTTCCTTCTCTTTTGTTAGCGTTTCCAATGCATTATTATAGTTTGATTTTTGAGTAAGAACATCCAATTTCAATGCTTGTTCAACTTGTGCTTCAGTGTTTTTGATTTTTATCAAATCCAATTTTGCTTGTTGAATTTTAAAATATTTCTGACCACTATCAAAAATTGGAACTGATAACGAAAGCCCCATTACTGATGTTGGAAACCACTGTTTTAAGTCAAGTTTAGAGCTGCTGGATGATCTGCTATAACTATAAAAGCCAGCTAACGAAGGTAAATACGCATATCTTTCTTTGCGCAAACTTAATTTTTTTAAATTTTCCGTATTAGAAAGTATTTGATAGTCGATATGTTTTTTAAAATCGAATTGGTTTTTGGAAATATCAGTCGCAGTTTCCTGTACAAGGATTCCGTTTAAACTATCAGAAAGTTCAATTGTTTCTTCAAGTTTAATACCCATTTGGAATTTTAACAAATTTAATGCTAGTTCTGATTGTCTTGTGATTTTCGAAACGGTATTTGTTAAATTGGAAACCAATAATTTTAACTGATCAACATCTGTTTCTTCTAAAAAACCATTTTTTTGAATTTGTGTTGTTTGCTCCAATGTTTTTTTTAAGTTTTCTAAAGATGCATCTAATATTTTTTTATTCTCACGGGCAACCAAAACAAGATAATAAGTCTGTGCAATTGTTTCTTTTGTTTCAATTTCCGTTTTTTGTAAACTTTTATTGGATATTTCAACAAATGCTTTCGATGCCTGAACACCGACAACATAGGAACCATCAAAAATTAATTGCGAAACAGTAGCACCAAATTTAGTATTGTATTTAGTGCCAAATCGAGCTTCAATATACTCAGGATTTGCTGGCTCATTCATTGCTGATGGAGGCAAAATCCCATTTGCTACCAATACTCCCGTGACAGCAGGAGCAAGAAAATTTGGCATTACCTGAACAGGTATATTAAGAAAGTCCTGCAAGCTGGCATCCCCTTTTAATTGAGGCAATCCAATGGTTATTATTTCTTTTACTTTTTGTTTAGAAATTTCAATATCATAATTAGCGCCTTTAATGGCGTATGATTCTTTAACAGCATATTCCTGCGCTTGCTTTAAAGAGAAGGTTTTATTCGTTTGATGTTGGCAATAGGCACTGCCATAAGTCAAAAGAGATAAAATAAAAACGAACTTCTTCATTGGTTAAGTATTAATTATTTTGTTTTCTTTAATTTTCTTTTCAAGATATTCTATTCCTTTTTTATTTGCAATTCCACGTATATGATAGATAATAAGTGTTTGAAAGACCTCGTTAAACCCAAAGCCAGATGCTGTATAATAATCAGCTACTCGATTATCTAAACGAAAAATATAAAATGATGAAATAATATCTAAATTTAAATTATTTAAATAGAGTCCTTGTTCAATGCCATTAAGCATATTTTGTTTGATTTGCTTAAATACATGATTATTCCTCTCCTCAATGAGTTTCTTGCATTTTGAAGGATAATATTTTTGCAGATCGTAAGAAAAAGATGGACTTATTTTTTGAAACTTTTCCGATAAATACTTGCTAACTATTAATAGCTCATCTATGGCGTTTGATTTTGAATTACAAAGTTTACATAGTGCTCCACGTTGTATTTTCTTTTCGTATTCTAATACCTTACTTACAACTTCGTCTTTATCCTTGAAATGCTGGTAAAGTGTTTTTTTTGAAATCCCTAATTCGCGCGCAACATCGTCCATAGTAACACTTTTTATTCCATATTTCATGAATAAATCAGTTATTTTTTTTACGATCTCCAGCATTCGTTCTTTTATTTTGCGCAAAGATATAAATAAAATAAACGAAGGAAACGAAAATAATATAAAAAGTTTCCTTCGTTTTCTTTTAATCAAAAAAAGTCTGGACAAGCAACCGGAAATTTTGGATAAGGAAAGGAATTCATCCTATTATTTCAAAGGTTATTAATAAGATCCCAAACCAAATCACTTTCATAACCTTTAGAAATTGCGTATGATGAAAGCTTTGAGGCAAGTGTCTGTTTGTTTTTCTCTTTCAGTTCTTTGGATTTTTTTAATATTAATTTTTTAAGTGAGATTTTATATACTGTATCATCAATTTTCTGTAGCGCTTTTTTTATACAGTAATCAGATATACCTTTTTGTTTTAAAGCAGTTTTTATTTTTACCCTTCCCCAATTTTTGATCCGAAATTTGCCTCCTGCATAAATAATAGAAAATCGCTCTTCGTTTATAAATCCATCAGAAATTAGTTGAGTCAAAATGTTTTCCACATCATTTTTCCATAAACCCCAAGTGTATAACTTGGTTCGAACTTCGGATTGGCATCTTTCCTGATAAGCGCAATAGGCCTGAGCTTTTGATAGAGCAGCCGAAAAAGATAAAGTTGGTTTTTTAATAATATTATTCAGCATAAATGAATAACAAACTTATGCAAAATCTTTGGACAAAAACTTGAAAATTTCGGACCTTCTCAGTCTGCCATTTCCTATTATTCTAAAAACTGCGTTATAATTTTTTGTATTTTTGCAAAATAGAATATGCATATTCTAATAAGTACCATTTGTTTACATGCAGCATAAATTTTTGTACATATTCTAATCTCTCGAAAAATCAAAAATTAGTATGATAAAAAAGCAAGTAAAGCAACCCGTTAAGCAGCAGCTAAAACCCGAGACCATTAAGGATTTAGTGTCTTCGTTTCAACATATTCGTGTATTACTAACTGCTTTTGAATTGAAAATTTTTACTGTACTAAGTAATGATTCAAATTCATCAATTGATGTTTCAAAAAAAATAAAAGCAGCCAAACGATCAACAGACAGATTATTGAATGCATTGGTCTCACTAGGATATTTGGTAAAAAAGAATGATACTTTTTCAAATACTGAATTTTCAGAAAAATATTTTGTAAAAGGAAAACCTGCTTATATGTCAAGCTTAATGCATTCAGCAAATTTATGGCACACTTGGTCAACGTTAACTGAATCTGTAATAAAAGGAACTTCCGTAAAACAACAATCTTCCAAAATTAATGATAGAGGTGAAGAATGGTTGGAATCTTTTATTGCTGCTATGCATTATAGAGCTGCTCAACAAGCAGATGAAGTTGTTAAACTTATTGATATGAAAGGTGTTTCGCGTGTACTCGACCTGGGTGGTGGATCAGGTGCATATGGTATGGCGTTTGTACGAGCAAAAAAAGGGGTTACTGCGACAGTTTATGATTTACCGAATGTTATTCCACTAACAAAAAAATATATTCATAATGCAGGTTACGCTGATCAAATTACGGTTGCGGAAGGAGATTATTCATTGGATAAATTACCTTTGGATTTTGATATGATATTTCTATCAGCTGTTGTCCACATCAATTCGATGGAAGAGAATTCAAAGCTAATAAAAAAGTGTACAAAATCACTTCGTAAATCAGGAACAATTGTAATACTTGATCAAATTATGGACGAAAGCAGAACAAAGCCATTAAATGGTGCTATGTTTGCACTGAATATGTTGGTAGGAACTGAGTACGGTGATACATATACAGAGTCTGAAATGACAAATTGGTTTATAAAAGCCGGTTTGACAAGTGTAAAAAGAGTCGATACTCCGTTTGGAAGTGGATTGATGATTGGAAAAAGATAAATAAAAAAACCCCGAAATAATCAGTATTTCGGGGTTTTTTGTGGCATCGACTGGATTTGAACCAGTGACACAAGGATTTTCAGTCCTCTGCTCTACCAACTGAGCTACGACGCCTCTTTATTATTTTGGTGCGCAAAGGTAAAAATATTTTATTTTTATTTACAAAAAATTCTGCTTTTCTTTAATTATTCTGCCAAATATGATTTCATTGTCATCCAATAGTAATTTTCCCAACCCTGTTTAAGTTCTTCGACCTTGTGCTCAGGGATGTTTGTTTGACAGAAAGAGAGCTTCGTTCCGTTTGGAGTTGCTTCAAATTGAAATGAACAAATTGAATAATGGTCTTCGGGCCAACCATCTTCATCGAAATGCCATGCTTGAACAATTTTTTTCCCTTGCTCTAATTCAATATTGTAATCATGGCAATAGCCATCGAATACTTCAAATTTTCCATTTATTTTTTTTGACATCTTGACATTACTTCCACTAAACTTGCTGTGTTTTTTTGCATCCATGATTAGCTCATACACTTCATCCGGAGAATCCGTAAAAGCAACGGTTTGCTTAATTGATTTTGTTTTCATTAGGAATATTTAATTAAGATGATTGATGACTAGCTAAAGTAGAAGTTTCATTTTTCTCGAGTCATTAAACGTTCTGCAAACCTTATTAATTCTGATTTTTTTTCGGCAGGTACCGAAATCTCTTCTAATTTTGATAGGGCTTTCATATAGTACTTTTCCATTAAGGCAGTTGTATGACCTGCGATATTTAATTTGTCATAAATGGTTTTAACCAATGCTATTTTTTTTTCATCAGAAATTGTTTTGTCCAGAAAAACTGCTGCAAGCTTTGTTCTGTTATTGCCCTCTGCAACTTCCATGGCTTTAAGGAACAGGAAAGTTTTTTTATTATCCAAAATATCTGTTCCTACTTGTTTTCCAAAAAGATTTTCATTTGCATAAACATCAAGCAAATCATCTTTTAATTGAAAAGCCAAGCCAATATTTTCGCCAAAAGCATAAATAGCATTTGCGTCTTTCGAGCTCGCCTGAGCAATGACAGCACCTAATTTTAAACTTGCACCTAGTAGAACAGCTGTTTTTAAACGAATCATTTTTAAATAATCATCAATGGTAACATTGTTTGAGTTTTCAAAGTTCATATCAAACTGTTGACCCTCGCACACTTCAATTGCAGTATTATTAAAAAGTTCCAGCGCTTGAGGAAGAATAGCTGGATTTGTTTTTTGTAAATATCGATAAGCAATAGCAAACATGGTGTCGCCTGACAAAATAGCAATATTAGAATTCCATTTTTTATACACAGTCTCCTTGCCTCGTCTTATAGGCGATTGGTCCATAATATCATCATGAAGCAAAGTGAAATTATGAAATATTTCTATTGCAACAGCTGGCTGAAAAGCATTTTCAATTGTACCATTAAACAAATTGCAGGACATTAAAACTAATGTTGGTCGAATTCTTTTGCCCTCCAAATTTAAAGTATAAACAATGGGCTCGTATAATTCTTTAGGTTGGGAATCAAGTTTTACTTGAAGAAAAATTTCTTTAACAATTTTTTGTATTTCTTCAATCGTTTTTATCATGTTCTAGGAAATTATTTCAAAATAAACGAATTGTCTGAAAGAACGAGTTTAATTCCTTTTTCGAGATCAATGGGTTCGCGTTGGAGCAGATTTTTCATTTTTGAAATATCAGGAAATCGTCTCATCATATCGCCTTCTTTTAATGCCGGTACATGCACTATTTTCGATTTCGATTTTGTTATTGCAATTATTTTTTTTGCAAGTTCTAAAATAGAAAGTTCATAATTACTGCCAATATTAACGGTGTCATTTACATGCAAATTATTTTTAAACGCATGGATACAAGCGTCAATATTATCGTCAATATAACAAAAGGTTCGTGTTTGAGAGCCGTCACCGTAAATGGAAATATTTTTATTTTCTAATGCTAACGAAATAAAACGTGACATCACAAAATCAGGGCTTTGTTTTGGTCCATAGGTGTTGAAAAATCTGAAAATAGTATAATCAAGATTAAATTCTTTTTGATAAGAACGCAAAAAAGATTCACCCACATTTTTCACTACAGCATAAGGAATACGGGAATTGAGCGGTGTAGTTTGTTCGTTTTGTGGAAGTTCGACGGGTTCTCCATAAACTTCTGATGAAGAAGAAAAATAAATTTGTTTAACTCCGGAGTTTTTTGAAAGTTTCAATATGTTTTCAAAACCACGAAGATCTTCGAGTACTTTGATTGGATGACTTTGAGTGCGCTCAACACCCACTAATGCTGCATAATGAAAAACAAAATCGAAATGATAAGTCATCATAACCTCTGCTATATCAGGGTAACTATTTACATCGCATTTAATGAAACGCCAATTATCTTTTGGTAAATCGGGTAGTTTTCTAAGTTCTCCGGTTGATAGATTGTCGACAATAACAACGAAGTTTTCAGTATCAAGAATTAATTTTTCAGCTAAACTACTCCCAATAAAACCGGCACCTCCTGTGATTAGTATTTTTTTCATTTGTAACTTAATTAATCTATAATGCTAATTAAATAGTCTCCATAACCGCTTTTGAGTAATGGTTTAGCCAAGGATTGAAGTTGTAATTTGTTAATAAATCCCATGCGATA
>Ga0172369_10005956_pt1 | contig 14757 bp, 12 predicted proteins | sample LakKiv25m_FD_114539 | JGI IMG/M metagenome (GOLD analysis project Ga0172369, IMG submission 114539) | Freshwater microbial communities from Kabuno Bay, South-Kivu, Congo - kab_022012_11.25m | ecosystem: Environmental > Aquatic > Freshwater > Lake | place: Democratic Republic of the Congo...
ATTTAAAGAAAATGATGCAAAAACTCAAAGAAGAGTTTTTGCGCTTAATTTTTCATTTGCTTTTCAGACCTTTTTTTTATTATGCTTCCGCTTGAAAAAAGGTTTATAAGGAGCGACTAAATAAACTCAACGAACTTCAGAGGGGCTGGCTAGGCTACTTTCGTATAGCAAGTATTCAGGGCAAACTCAAAGAACTCGATGGTTGGGTGCGCAATCGTTTGAGGTATTGCATATGGAAGCAATGGAAGAAACCCGAACGGAAAAGGAAAAACCTGATTCGACTCGGAACTGATCCAGATCATGCTTACCAATGGAGCAGAACACGGATGGGAGGCTGGGCTGTAGCTCAGAGTCCAATTCTTGTTTCAACTATTACCCTTGATAGATTGCGGAAAAGGGGGTACGAGTCAATGCTCTCGCTTTATGAGAAAATTGCCCCACATCTTAATCCCGCAGATGCGGGACTGTATACGAGACTCGTATCCGCCTCAGGCGGATGGTGTGAGAGGCGCTCCCCGTCAGCTAATAACTGGCGTGGCCGTCTACCCGATTACAAGCTGGTGTTGATTCTTCTCAGTCATGTTTCTTTCAATTTGCTACACTTAATTGTCTGCCGTGGGTTGGCTTTGGTGGCTCTTTTGCAATTTTGGATTTTAGCGTTGGCTTATACGAAACGAAGTTCACGAACACCAATAAAAATCATTAATTCGTGAGTAATTGCAAATGTGCCAGCAACTGCGATGGTTAATTACATTTGTTATGGTCAACTTTAGATTTGTATATGCCGTTTGTAATATTAAAAACCATGTTTTCTTCCTTATTAAGCGATAATTCATCGATAAGCCAATTGATATGCTTGATTATCAAAGTACATATTTGTTCAACGGGAAGTTTCTTATCCAAAATTACCGGTACAAAAAACCTACTTTCGGTTTTTAGCTTTTTGCTGTAATTTCGGGCAACCAAAAGGTCGATTTTATTTTCATTTAAGAAGTCGATTAAGATGGTGTATTTTTCCTCGCCTTCCAATTTAAGGCTTGGATTTGCAATCCTTGAAATTAATTTTAGTTCAGCAAAATCAACTTGATATTCGTAAAATTGAAAAAAGTCAGCCATGCTGAAATTTTTATCGGAAAATTGTAGGTTGCCATCAATGGCAAAGGCTAGTCGTATTGTTTTCATGTCCTTATGTATTTAAATCTTGTTAATTCAAGCACCCCGTTAATAAAGGTCAAAGGATGAACCGGATTTCCCGGTATATATAAATCAATTTTATTTTTTGAGAGAAAACTCCTGTCAACAGCCGGGCTATTGGCGAAAATACCCCCGCTAATGGCATCGGTGCCGGCAAGAATAATAATTTTAGGGTCGGGTATAGCACGGTAAGCCCGTTCAAGGGGCTCAGCCATATTTTCTGTTATTGGACCAGTAATTACTATACCATCTGCATGGCGCGGCGAAGCGACAAAATCAATCCCGAACCGACTCATATCGAACTGAACATTGTTGCTTGCCGTTAATTCCCATTCACAACTGTTGTCGCCACCGGCTGATACCTGTCTTAATTTTAGCGACTGTCCAAAAACTTTCCTGATTTCCTCTCTTATAATGGCAGAGTCAAGTAGTACGGGCTTATCCACGCCTTCGTAAATCAACAAGTGTTCCCTGTTATTCGTTGATAACTTATAATCTTTTGTAAATGAAATTTTTTCAGGAAACTGCACGGCACATTCGCCACAGAACGTACATCTGCCAAGGTCGATACAAAAAGGTGCAGTTGTAATGGCACCGGTCGGACAAAGTTCTGCAATGATTTTTTCATCCACTTCTTTTGCTGAAATTACCGGACGTCCACGGAATATTCCGGGTACTTCTGCTTTTGTTACATCGGGAATAAACTGTTTTCCCTGGTGCCAAAGTATTTTTAAATTATCTAACATGGTGTGCTAATTAAAAATGCGTTCATCTAATTTTTTGGCATAAGCACCAAAATCATCAATCGTTAGTTTTGCCACACCGCTTTCAATGGCGGCTTTTGCCACGGCTGGTGCAATGGTTCTCATTAACCTGAAATCGGATGGTTGTGGAATAAAATAGTCCCTGCCAAAGGAAAGAGTATTATTACTATCCAGGCTTAAATTTCCTTCTTTTGCTACCGATGCAAGTGCGTAAACTGCAGCCTTTTTCATTTCTGTATTTATTTTTGTTGCCCTCACATCAAGCGCGGCCCTGAAAATGTAAGGAAAACCAAGCACATTGTTAACGTGGTTTGGAATATCACTGCGCCCTGAGGCATAAATAATACCGAATTTTGATTTGATGGCATCGTTGTAGGCAATTTCAGGGTTAGGGTTAGCCAGGGCAAAGACAATAGGGTTTTCAGCCATAGATTGAACCATTGCCGGGGTCATGATGTTTCCTTTCGATAGCCCCACAAAAACATCTGCCCCTTCCAATGCCTGTTCGAGCGTTTTCAGGTTCGTGTTTATGGCAAATTTTTTCTTGTACTTATCCAGGTCAATCCGGTTTGTAGAGATTACCCCTTTGCTGTCGAGCATAATTACATTATCTTTTTTAACACCCAGCGACAGGTACATTTCAGCACAGGCCATTGCTGCTGAGCCTGCTCCATTCACCACGAGTTTGATATCTTCCAGATTTTTTACAGCTATATCACAGGCATTTATCAACCCGGCAGCTGAAACAACTGCCGTGCCATGCTGGTCGTCGTGCATCACCGGAATATCCAATGCATCAATAAGCCGGTTTTCAATTTCAAAACATTCGGGAGCTTTAATATCTTCCAGGTTTATGGCCCCGAAAGTAGGCGACATGGTAATCACCGTCCGAACAAAAACATCAATATCTGTTGTATTCAATTCAATATCAAAGGCATCAATGTCGGCATATTTCTTCATCAGCATGGCTTTCCCCTCCATAACCGGTTTTGATGCCAGCGCACCCAAATCGCCCAGGCCTAAAACAGCCGTTCCATTGGTTATAATGGCCACAAGGTTTCCCTTAATGGTGTATTTGTAAACATCAGTCGGTTTATCGGCAATTTTAAGGCAGGGTTCTAACACACCGGGAGAATAGGCCAAAGCAAGATCGTGCGAAGAGTTGCAAGGTTTGCTTGGTTTCACTTCGAGTTTGCCGGGCCGAATATTGTTGTGATAGTAAAGTGCTTCTTTATTTAATTTGGTATCCATTTTATCTTCAATTTACAAGTCATGACCACAATAAGAAAGGTTAAAACTTTTATTACATACCGGGAAATCTGATATTTCGTTATTCCGCACTGCCTGCGCCAACGCCATCCAGTTATGGTGCGATGGGTCTTTAATTTTATAAGCCTTTAGTTTACCCGTTTTATCGGTTATGGCACAATGGCAAATTTCACCTCGCCAGCCTTCAACCAACGAGAGTGCAAACTTTTCCTTGCCAGGGACAAAATCAATATTTTCAGGTTTATTAAAATGTGGAATATTTTCAAGAAGTTGTTTGCAATAAGCCATCGATTGTTCAATCTCTTCGCGACGGATTTGAGTTCTCGAATAAACATCGCCGTGGTGTTTTATTATCGGGGCATGTTGAATCGTGTTTTGATACAAATTATGCGGGTGCGATTTGCGGATGTCCCTTTCTAGTCCATTCATCCGGGCAGCCATGCCCACCGTACCGATTTCGAGTAGTTGTTCGTACGTTACTGTCCCTGTGCGTTCTAACCTTGCCAAAACGCTGGGGAAATGGAAAAACTGAGCCGACATTTCGTTAAAGTCGCGTTCGTATACACTAAAAATATCCATCAACCGCCCGCCAAATTCTTTTGAAAAAGGATAATTTATTTTACCCGGCCTGATTAAACCCTTTGCCAGGCGGTTTCCGCACCACTCCTGGAAAAAGTTCACGATGGGTGTACGCAACCTTCCATAAACTGAATTACCCAATTGGTAGGCAATATCCCCGGCGATAGCTGCCAAATCGCCTGTATGAATGGCCATTCGTTCCAGTTCCAACGCCAGGGTGCGGGAAAAATGAAGCGATTCGTGCGTTTTAATGCCGCAAAGGCTTTCCCAAAGGTTTGAAAAGGCAGTGGAATGCCCAACCGCGGTGTCGCCGGCAATGTTTTCGGCAAGGGTGGCCCGTTGTAAAATCTTTTCTTTTTGCAGAAATAATTGTTCAATTCCCCGGTGCTGGTATCCCAACTGTATTTCAAGGTGAAGGATTTGTTCGCCGTTGCAGATAAAACGAAAATGCCCGGGCTCAATAATACCGGCATGAATGGGCCCAACTCCAACTTCATGTAGTTCTTCGCTATCTGCCTGATAAAATGGGTAATTGGCAACCTGCTGTTGTTTATCAAACCTGTTATGGGCAAATCGCATGGGTTTTAGCCAGGGATGGTCGGTATATTCTATCCCGAAATTTTCAGCTATTTCACGTTCGAACTTCTCAAAATTATGATTCTGGGATGTTAAGGAAGATAGCTTATCATCTTTATCAACGACCGCAGAATTTATATAGATCTCATGCAAGTTATCATCGGCAATGCAACAATATAATTTTACCTGGTTTTGTTCTTGTATCCCGAAGTAGTTCACGCAATGTCTTTCTGTATGTCCTTTTAATAAGTTTGCATTCTCATCATGAAATTCCTGGTATTTCAAAACAGGAATGTCTTTTATGTCAATGGCCTGATTATTTAAAATTGTTTGATGCTTCATAGCTTTTACTGAATTAATTTAACGGCTTCCTGAATGAGTTCTACAACACCCGATGGCGGATTGTAAGCAAAATATACTGCAAGGGCCAACAAAGCATATTGCGAAACCGAATCCCAAGAACTGATACGTGGAACTTGTTTTTCGTCGATACCTGTTGAAGGTGTAAACAATAATTTAAAAATATTGGAACCAAAACCCCAGATTATCATGGTAAGAAGTATCAAAACAACGGCGAGGATAATAAACCTGTGGGCTTCAAACAGCGATTGAAACACAAGAAACTCACTGATAAATAAACCGGAAGGGGGCATGGCTGTTGCAGAAATAAAACCCAGGAGCAATACCACTGCTCCGGCTTTATTGTATTTAAAGTAATGCCCCATATCATAAATACTTTTGCTTTGGTAAACCCTGTACACCTGGTTAAACTGGAAAAAAAGCGAAGGCTTTACAAACGTGTGCAGAAAAATATGCAGGATAGCTGCATAAATACCAATACCGCCAACTGCCAGGCCTAAAATAACAATGCCCATGTGCTCAATACTGGAATAAGCAAACATTCGTTTGATGTTTTTAATACGGGTCATATACACCGTTGCAACAAATATGGATAGTATGGCAGATATTATCAAAATGGTGGATGCCCATGGTTGTATTTCGGTTTTGCTGACAATGGCATAAACCCGGTAAATACCCACAAATCCCATATTCATGAGAATGCTTGACAGCAATGCGCCGGCAGGGGCAGGTGCTTTGTCTTTGGCATCGATACCGGCGGTGTACATGGGCACAAGTCCCATCTTTGCTGTAAAGCCTGTAAAGATGAACAGAAAAGCAAGTTTAAGCCAAAATGGGTCAAGCTCTGATGCGTGAGCCATTAATGCATCAAAAGTAAACGTATCAATTTCAGCCTTTTTCATAGCCAGGCTTAAAAAGAGGATACCTGTATAAATGAATGTGATACTGATGGCGCAAATGAAAACATATTTCCAAACCCCTTCGAGCGCCCTGATATTACGATGATGGTAAATCAGCGCTGAAGCACTCAGTGTGGTTAATTCCAGAAAAATCCACATCACTGCCAGATTATTGGAAATGTACGCCATGCATATTGCTGCAATTAAAGCTATCAAAGTGGCAAAAAACAATCCTCGTGAACGTTGTGTTTCATCGTGGGTAACCATATACCTGTATGCATGATAGAAAGCGGGTAAACTTACAATAACAAGCGCCAGCAACATTAAAACAGCCAGTGCGTCGGGCTTGAAAAACTGAAATTCAATTTCGTTGATATGGTAGTATTCATAAACTCCAAAAAAAATCAGCCCAACGGCATAAAGCACTACCAATGAATAATGTACAAATGTATTTTTGTTAAAATACAGCGATACACATATGAGAAGTGTAGCTATTAAAAATAGTATTGCCATTGAATTAGTCTTTTAAATTTTTTAATTGTGTTACATCAGGGTCCTGAAGTACGTCCCCGATTTTGTTGAAGAAGATGCCCAAAATGAGCACACTGGCAAAGATATCGAGCATGATACCGAGGTTAACCAGCATTGGCATTTCGTTTCCTACAGCGAGTGAAAGGATAAAAACACCATTTTCAATCACCAGGTAGGCGATAACATGAGTGATGATCTTTTTTCTTGAAACAATAAGGTATAAGCCCGTAAAAAGATTCGATAACGACACAACAAAAATGGTTTTGTCCAGGTTGGGGTCCTTTATTTGGCTCGACAACATAATGGTAACCACAATTATCAAGGTTACTATTATCAGCGAAACAAAATTGGGGAGAAAAGGCTCTGCTTCGCGCGTAATCTTATTTCGCTTCACAATATTCTTCAGAAATAAAGGAACAGCTATCGCTTTAAAAACAATGGTTTCCAATAAAATTAAAGCCAGGTTAACCGTATTAATCTCGGTTAAAGTCAGCAACATTACACCAAAAAGAATGAACCCCTGAAAAATCAGAATATTCAGATAGGTGAAAATCCTGTTTGCAATGCTCATAAAAAGCAGACTGATGGCAAAAATGATTAATAATATATCACTCATAATTCGTTAATTAAATTTTCCTAATACAAGCAGCACTCCAAAAAAGATAAGCAGCGAAACCGATGTCAGGATAAAAATAAACTGTGGGTTGTGGCTCATCCTGAACCGGGCCATAAAAGATTCGATAAGGCCAACGGTTAAGGCAAATAAAAACTGGATGGTAAAAAATAAAGGGAGGGACCAGATGAGCGACAAGTCGCCAATAAAAAAATTTGCAATCAACGTACCGTACATTACAAATTTTAATGGGGTGGCATACAGTATCATTCCCAGGTCGAAGCCACTGTTGTCCAATATCATCACTTCGTGTACCATCGTAAGTTCCAGGTGCGTTTTTGGGTCGTCAACAGGCATCCGGCTGTTTTCAATCATGGCAACCAAAACGAGCACAAAAGCCGCCAGTGAGCCAATTAAGTAGGATATATTACTCCCAAAATGCAGCGAGCTAAAAATATCGTAGAACGAAGTATGGCCTGTAAACAATGCCAATGAACCCATTACAATAAAAAAAGCCGGCTCGATAAGCATGGAGAACAATGCTTCGCGGCTTGCGCCCATCCCTTCGAAACTGCTTCCTGTATCCAGTGCAGCAATAATCATCAGAAATTTGCCAAATCCTAAAATGTAGGCAAACATCACAAAATCCCCTTCAAAGGATAAAACCCCCGGTGTATTTCCGTAAGGTAGCATCAAAACTGCCATCAGGATAGAAACCAGATAAGCAGTAGGGGCAATCCGGAAAACAAAGCTGGTTGTAGTGCTATACACCGAACCTTTTCTCAAAAGCCTGCCAATGTCTTTTATCGGTTGCAGTATTCCCGGCCCTTTGCGTCCGGATGCAAGGCTCTTTGTCCGCACCACGATGCCCATAAAAAAGATACTTGCCGTTAGGATGATAATTAAACTCACCATATTATAGCTGATTTAAAAAATTAATAAAATCCATAATTTTTGAAATAACCAGTGGGAACATAAATACTAGGGTGACAAATAAAATTCCATAAAGTATATAGTATTGTACGTTGCCATTTTGGAGGAACACGAACTGTTTTAACAACCACCTGTACCAATAAAGAGGTTTGTCGATAAGCCAATATTCGGTTTTATCGTAAGGATGTGTTGTCTGACTGGTTTCGCCCGGATAAAGCGTGTTAGGTAATTTTTTTTCTTTTTGGATAAAAAGTAAAGGTTCGGCAAGTTTCCTGTATGTGCGGATAAACGATGAGGCCGTGTATTGAGCTTTTGGAATCCTTCCGGTGTATCCACATCCCCAGGTTTCACATTCGTTTGAAAGCTTATTTTTTGTAAGCTTTTTTCGTAAATAAAGTACTGCCAAAATGACGATAATAAATACCAGTGACACAAAACCGATAAGAGAAACGTTTTGAAAGGCAGTGTGCATTGCATTTACAGATTCGGTAACATTACCTTTATTAAATGATGAAGTTACTTTCAGCAGGGCATCCGAAAACAGAAAGGGCATGACTCCGATAACCAAAATGGCCAAAGCAATAAAGTACAAAGGAACCACATTTAGAGGGTTCTCTATATTCTCTGTTTTTAGGTTGCTCCGGTTATTACCCAGGAAAACCACGCCAAATGCTTTGGTAAAACAAATAAGTGCCAGCCCGCCAATAAGAACCAGGCCTAAGGTGGCAAAAAGTATAGCCAGCGTAAACAGGAAATGGTTTGTCAACAATCCGTTAAATAAACCTTTGTAAATGAGAAACTCTGAAATAAACCCGTTAAACGGAGGTAACCCACAAATAGCCAGCGATGCAATCAAAAATAAGTAAGCGGTATGAGGTGTTTTTTTTATCATACCACCTAATGCCTCAATATTCATGGTGTGGGTAGCCTGGTAAACATTCCCTGCGGCAAAGAACAGTAACGATTTAAAAAGCGAATGATTAAGCGTGTGCAGTAAAGCCCCTCCAAACCCAAGCAGGAAAAGTGTTGAATTATTCATCCCAATTCCCAGGCTTCCTAATCCAATACCTATTCCGATAATACCAATATTCTCGATGGAATGGTAAGCCAAAAGCCGTTTCAGGTTATGCTGTACAATGGCCAGCATTACACCGTAAACCCCTGTAATTACCGACACTGCAAGTATAAAATATCCGATTAGCGTATAATCGGTTTGAATTAGGGTTGCCATGCGTAAAATGCCGAAAATCCCAATTTTGATGATTACCCCCGACATTACACCCGAAATGTGCGCAGGCGCTGTAGGGTGTGCCAAAGGCAACCAGGTATGAAAAGGAACAAAGCCGGCTTTTATGGCGAAACCTGTGAAAAACAGTATAAATAAAACAATCCCTAAAGCCGGGTGATGGGCTGTGAAGGAAGAAATAGCTGAAAAATCAAACGAGCCGGTTTTTACTTTTATCCAGATGAATCCTATGGTTAAAAGAAGAATGCAAATGTGCGACTGGATTAAAAAATTGATACCTGCTTTTAAAGTTTCCGGTTTCTCCCATTCAAAAATCACAAGTATGAAAGCAGATAAAGCCATAATTTCCCATGCAACAAGAAAAAGTATGCTGTTTTGAATAAAACATAAATCAATTAATGAAGTATAAACCAATACATAAGAAATAGCGTGAATGCGCAACTTTGATACCTCTTGTTTATACTTAGAAAGGTATTTAATCCCGTAAAAAGTTCCGGTAAGAAAAGTAAAGCTTATAACTGCAATGAACCAACCTGACAAGTAATCAGCCTTAAAATTTAAAACGCCAGTAATTATTGACCCAGGATATTGAAAACATATTTCACCCTGTTTGAAAATATAGATTGAAATTGCGAATGCAATTAGAACTTGCACGGTAATAAACAATGCACTTAGTCTTGCCAATTGTTTTATTCCTGAAAACGGAACAATTACCAATAAGGCAAATGCAAAGAGATTAAATATTTCAAACAAGGGAACTTCCATAGGTTTAACGAATAAAATTCAACAAGCTACCGATAAAGATTATCAATATGAAGAAAAGTCCATAAATAACATACGATTGTATTTTCCCGTTCTGGATAAACTGAAAATAATTTAATACAGAAGCAGAGCGTTTAGCCAAAGGCATCACTAGGTATTTTTCCACAACATCGAAATAATAAGTCGAGAATTTCCGGTTCTCGGGGTACAGATGGGTTGTTTCAATTTTCGCATAATTCTCCCTCTCTTTCAAAACAAAACTCATCAGGTTACCGAAAGTCCGCGTATACGAACGCCCTGTATATTGTGCTTTTGCAACCGGATGAACATAACCGCAACCCCAGGTTTCGTAATATTTGGTTTTATGGTTCATCGTTAATATATTCCTTAAAATAAATATAATAAATAAGAGTGCGATGAAAAGTGCGCTAACCCATCCGACAGTACCTATCGTTACTGCTGAGGTAAATAAAGAAGTGTTGACAGGTAACATTTGTGCAGGGAAAAGTTCCCGGACAATTTGCGATGTAATTCCGATATAAAAACCCGGGAAAATACCTATTGAAAGCATCATTACTACGATTAATACCTGTGGCAGAATCATAATAAAGCTGCTTTCCTCTGGCTGATGGTGCATTTTGGACCTTGGATTACCAAGAAAAATTACCCCAAACATTTTTGTAAATGTAAGGATAGAAATTCCCCCAACCAGGACAAACCCAATGGTTGAAAGTATCAGCAAAATAATATCGGAAATAGTTGTAATTGAAAGCATGCCGCTAATCAAACCTTTGTAAATCAAAAACTCCGATACAAAGCCGTTAAAGGGGGGCAATCCACCTATGGCCATCGCCCCAACCAGAAAAAGTAAAGCAGTTACAGGCATAAATTTGATTAGCCCGCCAAGCCTTTCGATGTTACGGGTATGGGTTTGCTGGTAAACGCTGCCTGCCCCAAAAAAAAGGAGCGACTTAAATAACGAATGGTTTAAAACATGCAATAAGGCACCGCTAAAACCTAAAATAATCATTGAATTGTTTTGTAATTCAATTCCCATCAAACCAAGTCCCATACCTATGCCGATAATTCCAATATTTTCAACGGTACAAAATGCCAGGCTACGTTTAAAATCGTATTTAATGGCTGCGTTCATAATACCGAACAAGGCCGATATTACTGAAATGCTTAAAAGAATTTCACCGATTAGCAACCAGTTTTGGTTGATTCCGGCAATAATTCTGAAAATTCCGTAAATACCAAGTTTTACAATTACCCCCGACATTACTCCCGAAACATGCGAAGGCGCTGCTGGATGGGCATGAGGCAACCAGGTATGAAACGGAAGGAACCCGGCTTTAATCGCAAAACCAACAAATAGCAAAACCATAATCCAAATTCCATTTCCTGAAGTAAGTATTTGATGCAACGAGGATAACGAAAACGAGCCAGTTTGGGTGTACATCCATAAAATTCCGGCAGTAAGAAACACCACACTCAGGTGCATCTGAACCATGTAATTTAGTCCAGCTTTCAGGGTTTCTCTGTTTTGGTATTCAAAAATCACAAGAAACAGCGATGAAATCGACATTAATTCCCACGCAACAAGAAAAACAATTCCGTGGTCAATCATACAAACCCACACCATTGAAATGTGAAAAAGCATGTAAAATATCCAATGAAGGTTCAGGTTAGTCGGTAAATGTTTGTATGATTTCAGGTATCCTTTTCCAAACAGAATTCCATTTATCGAAGTAAAATTGATAATTAAAATAAACCAGGCTGATAAACGGTCGACCACTAACTTTATTTCTGTTCCGGGAAAATGTTGAAGCATAAAACTTGCCGTCTGGGTACTTCCAATAATTGCTTTTATCGATATTGCCGAAGTTAATATTGAATTAATCAGTACAATTAGAATAACCCATGCATCTCTTCTTTTTGCAGGAATCATGGTCAATCCAGACATGCCAACAAATAAAGTCAGGATGGTAAAAACAAAAACAATATCAACGCTCATTTCCAATTTCTAAATGATGAAGCAAAAGTAAACTCATCTTTTTGTTAATTATCTGATTGAAGTTAAGTATTAAATTGATTGAAGTCAATTTTTGGTACCTTTGTAAAAATTAATCAGAATGGAAGAGTCTTTAATTAAAATACGTGAACGTTTTCATTTAAAACGGGAATTTGATTTCGAGAGTTTGCCTCAATATGTGAAAGAAGATTTTAACAAACAAATGGTTGTTAAGCGATTTAAAAGGGGGCAAACAATATTCAATGAGGGAGCGTTTCCTTCCGGAATTTTCTTTATAAAATCGGGGAAAGTTAAAAAGTTTAAAACCCTCAATAACGGGAAAGAACAAATTATTTATTTGTGTAGCGAAGGCGAGATGATTGGCTATGCAGCCGTTTTGGGTGATGAAAAATACAATGATTCGGCTGCTACCCTAACCGATTCCTCCATCGGATTTATATCAAAAGACAAATTGGTGCGGTTACTCGACCGACATCAGGAATTATCAAAATTACTGGTAAAAAAGCTGGCACACGAGTTTGGTGTTATGGTAAATTTTATTGCCACGTTTACCAAAAAAAGTGTTCGAGAAAGAGTGGCACTCACGCTATTAATCCTCAACGAAAACTTCAGACAAAATAAGGATAACAATGGTGAAATTGAAATTGACCTGACCCGCGAAGATTTTGCCAATATTGTAGGAATAGCCGTAGAAACCTTAGTTCGTATTTTAAAAGAATTTATGCAGGAAGGATTGATTGACAAAAAGGGCAGAAAAGTAATTGCAAAAAAACACCTTGAACTTTTTAAGATTGCTGATTTAACGGATACTTTTTAAAGCGATTATTCACTTCTGGATAGAATACAAATTACCACCACCTTTCTCTATTCAAAAGAAATAATCGCAAATTGATTCATTTTTTGTTGTTGGAGAACAATTTTGCCTCGTTACATCTAAATTTGCATGTCGTTTTTAATAAAGAGTTTATACGAACAATATATTTAAACCTAAGTTTTTTACTATCCTTTTGTGAAGGATTGGTATAAAACAACTAACAATCGATGTTATCTCGGTTATTAGTGAAAAGAGGATTAATAATCTTCAAGATACTGATGTTATTGAGGATAACCCCGTTTCCATTATTCAAATATAAAGAATCAAAGCAAATATGGCAAGTAATGTATAGCATTGTTAGAGGTTCTCCCCCATTGGCTAATCACTGGTGGGGCAGCCTACTCGATTAGCGTTTCGTTGTTTATTTCTCTCATCATTTTTCTTTCATTTTTGCTGCATTGTATTTTAGTCAGTGCTTTGGCAATGCAAGCTCTTTTGCAATTTTTGGCGTGTGTGACTCGACCTAAAATTAGTTTACACTTTTCAATTCACAATCCTGTTTCAAATTTACACTTTAATTTTAATCCTAAATACTGTTTACAGTTTTTAAACCCCTCTTTGCTCCTTTCCGCTACGCTCCACTCCACAAAGAGGGGTTTAAAGCCGCTAAAAAACTTCCTCCAGAGCTTTTTCTGCCTTTTTGGAATAATAGTTTTTTCATCTCCTTTTTAACTTTCCATCCCTAAAATGAGCTTCTATCGGCATCAAATAATCGATATTGCCATGAGGGCGTTGATGATTGTATATGCTTATTGCTACGGATATGCCCTTAACTGCTTGTCCATAATTTGCATAAGATTTTTCTAACAATTCATCTTTTAATATCCCGTTAACCCTTTCTGTGTTGTAGGCTTCCCATTTTTAGTACAATTCAAAAGTATACAATCTATTGTTCAGCTGTTGAAGATTTGTTCAAAAGCTTCTGCGCGGAATGAAGCGAAGTCGTAGCCGAAGCGAAATGGAGCGCAGAAGCTTTTACGTTTTTATTATTTTTTTCTCTGTAGGCTACCGGGGGAATATTACCCAGTGAGGCATGTGGGCGATAATGATTATAGTCGTACACCCACTGTTCAGTATGGACTCTTACATCTTCCATACTATCAAACAAACATGCATTTAGTACACCATTTCTGAAAGATTTATTGAACCGTTCTATATAGGCATTTTGCATCGGTTTTCCAGGCTGGATATATTTGAACTCAATTCCGTTGGCCTGGCTCCATTGGTGGGCTAGTTGAGCAATAAATTCCGGTTGGTTATCCATCCGGGTCTTTGTGGGAGCACAATACCTATTCACTAAATGTCGCAGAACCCATAGAACCCGGCTGCTTTTCAACGAATAGTCAACTTCAATAAACAACACTTCCCTGTTATAATCATCGATTACATTAAATGTCCTGAACTTTCTTGATCCTGTCATAGCATCACTCATAAAATCAATGCTCCAGGTGTGGGTAAAGCTCTCTGGTATCTCCTAAGGCTCTTTTACACGGGTAGGAACCCGTTTCTTGCATTTACGCCTTAAGGGTAAATTAAGCTGCTGATATACCCGATGCAATCGTTTATGGTTAATTGTTTCCCCTGCATTACGCAAACGGTAATTGTATTTCCAGAAACCTTCCGTTGGATGATCTCTGGTTAGCTTATGCAATCTATCAATGATGTAAGTATCATCCTTTATGGATTGATAGGCCATACTGCTTCTGCTGGTTTTTAGTAAACGACACGCCTTGCTGATGCCTTTTGGTCGCTCTTCTCGAATCGATTCTATTACGGATCGCTTCTTGCAAGGCTTTAGAGCTTTTTTTTCGATAATGTATTTTGCTGTCTCTAATTCCAGCGCCAGGTTGGCGTACATGCGCTTAAGTTTAGCGTTTTCTTCCTCTAATTGCTTTATTCGTTTCAGCTCACTGGCTTCCATACCTCCATAGCGCTGTCGCCATTTATACAACGCTGCTCGCGATATTCCATGTTCCCGGGTTAGTTCTTCTGCACTCTTTCCTTGATCAAACTCCTTGAGGATCAAAGCAATCTTTGTTGGGCTTGTTCTACTCTTTTTCATAATACAAGTTTAAAGGTTCTTGTCTAATTTTAAACCGTACTATTTTTGGGGAAGCTTACA
>Ga0172369_10005957_pt1 | contig 14755 bp, 10 predicted proteins | sample LakKiv25m_FD_114539 | JGI IMG/M metagenome (GOLD analysis project Ga0172369, IMG submission 114539) | Freshwater microbial communities from Kabuno Bay, South-Kivu, Congo - kab_022012_11.25m | ecosystem: Environmental > Aquatic > Freshwater > Lake | place: Democratic Republic of the Congo...
CATCGTTCTTTGAGCAGGCTTTTCACACTACTCACAGGAATGCGATACCATTGCCGGTCACGAGCAATGATCATATCCTGAGATTTGTTCATAATAGCAACCAGCACTTCGCCACGTTTTCCCATACTGACTTCTTCCTCATGGTGTTATTTCAAGTCAATACTTACTGTCAAGGACCTTTTCATTTTCATTCCACGGAAAATAAGGACAACTATCCTACCTATCCCCGCGAAAGCGTAATCCCCATCACCGCCACCAATAAGATAAGAAGCAAAAACGACACAACCGTCGTCATCAAGCCGCGAGAAAACCATTTGTTCTTGGATTCATGAATTTCCGCGAGCAAGACAATCGAGCGCGAATACTGATCGCAAATCGTATTAATGTCACTCATTTCATTCAGGGTTTTCTGGTAATTCTCAATCCTCTCCACCTTATTTTTGCCCAGATGAAGGATGTCGCCGCTCCATAACAGACCGGCATTCCGGGCTTTCTCAAGAGCTCCTCTTCGCGGCTTCAGAACCAGAATCGCAAAAGCTCCGGATATGACAAGGGAAATTAGTATGCATGCAGCAAGAAAAATGGTGGCAAAATTTAAAGCCTGCGCCATGATAATCGGCATGAGTTCCTTGCCGAGCAAAAGCGCCATAATGCCGTTCCAGGAGAGAAGTATGGAAGTCTTAACGTCCAGATGCTGCAATTGTTTGGTGATGGAGTCATAGACGCTGGTGACGAACTGGGTTTTTTTCTCTTCTATGCTCATGGATCAACGCACCCTTTTTTCGATTGCATGATGGAAACAACTAAGGAAAGTGGTGGCCCATTATGTTGACGCCGTCAGTTACAAGTCGCAGGCCTCAAGTCTCAGAATCTTGATGTGACTTTACCTTTTTGGCTCGGCCATTTCGGCTACGGGTGATTCATAGAAACGCTGGCCGGTACTCCCTATCCAATGCCAGCGGATCGTGAAGTAGCTGCCGGTCTCCATTACTTTTGCCGCTGTATATAGCTTCCTGGCACCAAAGCCTGGCCTTTAAAGCACTCGGCAGTCGTCTGCGGCTCGACGATCGAGTTTTTATAAATTTTGCATTTTGGCGGCACTGTTGCATCTTTGCCGATGATAGTCAAGCCGCTGAAAAGATGATCGGGATATTTTTGATTGGGCTGCAAGGCATCACCGATCCCGATATGGCAGCCCACTCCAAGATGAGTTCTCTTGTCGGCAATAGCTTCGTTCAATTCAGCCCCTTTTTCGATCACTGCATCATGCATAATGACCGAATCCACTACCCGAGCATTCCTTCCTACTCGCACACCAGGTGACAAAATGGAATTGACAACCGTTCCTTCTATAACCGAACCGGGCGAAACCAGAGAGTTCTTGATGATCGCCTGCTTGGCAATCTTGACCGGAGGGCGGTCGCCCCGCATGCCCTCTTCTTCGATGTTCGTGCGCACCGACCAATCGTGCAAATTCAATCCGGAATCAGCCTTGAGAATATCCATATTCGACTTCCAGTATGCTTGCAGGGTACCGACATCCGCCCAGTAGCCGTCAAACAAGTAGGCATAGACGCGATTCTTGCTGATGGCATCGTTAATGATATTCTTGCCGAAATCGTGGCCGGTGCGCTTGTCCAAGGATTCTTTGAGAAAATCAAAGTTAAAGACGTAGACACCCATCGAGGCCAAATTGCTGTGTGCTTTTTCCGGCTTTTCTTCCCATTCGACAATTCTGCTCTCCCCGTCAACAATTCCGATGCCGAAATGATGCGCATCTTCCCAGCTCACCTTCATCATGGCGATAGTGATCTCCGCTCTTTTGGCCAGATGGAAATTAACCATGGGCGCATAGTCCATTTTATAAATATGGTCGCCAGATAAAACCAACACCCTTCTGGCATCCCTCTGTTCAGCAAAATTCAGATTTTGCGCTACGGCATCAGCAGTGCCGCGATACCAGGAGTAATCGTCTATACCGATGGCCGGCGGAAGGATTTTCGCTTGGCGGGTCCGACCAATCAAATCCCAAGCCTCACCTGAGCTAATATGATCCATCAGCGAATAAGGTTGGTATTGGGTGAGGATGCCCACCTGCTGAATGCCGGAATGCATGATATTGCTCATGGTAAAGTCGATGAGCCGGTAACAGCCGCCAAACGGAACTGCCGGCTTAGCACGCATCCAGCCGAGAATGTTGAGCCGGCTTCCCATGCCGCCGGCCAACAGAAAAGCAACGGTATTCCTCATTTGAATGTCCTCCCACTTGGAATTCTACTGGTCGTGAAATAGGTATCTTTCTTGTTGGGATAAATGATGCAATTGCGACCTATGGTCATTCCGGAAGGAATGCAAGTATTTCGCCCGATGACAGTAATACCCGAGCTCAGTAAATCGGGGTATTCAATGTTGGTGCCGGCGAGCTTGCCGACTCCCACTTTGGCGTTTTCGCCCACGGTGACTTCGACGTCCGCGATAACGCGGTTCAAAACGGTCCCGCTTTTGACGATGGTATCGAACATAAGGATCGAATTTTCCACAAGGCTGTCCTTTTCCACCTGAACTCCCGGGAACAACACGGAATTTTTGACCACGCCGTCAATTCGACAGCCGCTTTGAACGATGGACTGCTGCACAATTGCGTCCTGGCCCATGATGGTCGGCGCCCGGTCGCGAATGCGCTCGTTATCCAAATTCGTGCGCAACTGCCAGCCGGTGAGATCGATCTCCGGCTTGTCAGCTAACAGGCTCATATTCGCCTGCCAATATTCATCAATGGTTCGCGTGTAAGCCCACGAGCCTGAAAACTTGTAACCAAAGACATTCTTTTTGTCCAAAAGCACTGGGAAAATATCCCGGCCAAAATGCTCGGTTGCCGGCGGTCGCATCATTTCTTCCATGATGAATTCCAATGCGTCGCGATTAAATAGATAGATTGTCATAGAAGCCCAAGGAGAAATCACATTGCTTGGTTTCTCCACATAACGAAGCAGACGACCGCCATAGGGATCGTCATCCGCAATGACACCTTGCCCAAATCGCTCGGCTCCTGTCTCGTCGACCTTGACGAAGGAGACGGTCAAATCAGCTTGCATGGCTTCATGAAAATCGATCAAGTTCTGATAGTCCATCTGATAAACATGATCGCCGGAAAGTATGAGAACATAATCCGGATTGTAGTGCTCGATGAACTCCATGTTTTGGTAGACGGCATCAGCAGTGCCGCGATACCAATCGGAGCTGCGCGTGCCCTTCATGGGCGGGAGAATACTGATACCGCGATTGCTGCCGAGCATGTCCCAAGCAGCACCCGAGCCGATGTGATTGATCAATGAGTCCGACCGGTACTGAGACAAGATGCCGATGCGTTCAATGCCCGAGTTCATAAGATTGCTGAGCGGAAAATCAATAACGCGATAGAGAGCGCCAAAAGGAAGGGCGGATTTGGGGCGGTAGAGAGTGAGAACGGAAAGCTCATCGACTCTTCCGCCGGCGAGGATCAGTGCCAGAGTTGTTTTCATAGTCCTCAAAAAAAGTCAAAAATTGTCAGGCGTGGTCAAAGAGAGTCAAACGTCGTCAAGGATGGTCAAGCATAGTCAAGGGTGGTCAAGAATTGTTTTCTGTTCGCGTTTGTCGTGACATTTTTGATCGGAATCAGCGAAATTAACGAAACTCCACCTCAAAGGTCCAACCACTCTTTCAGGGAGCGCCTTCAACTTTGAGTGTCGCCGGTAGAGAGCTTGCCGACGCTTTTTATGACGAGGCTTTCTTTTATGCTAAAGATTCCACTTTTGAGTGCTGTGGGAACATTTAGCCCAGCTCCTTCCCAATCATGGAGCAAAAATTCACCAGGCAGAAAAAAGCCACTTTGCTTGTAAGGGGCGCAATGAAAATATCTTCCGAAACATGTTCGGCGCTCACCACTATCGCCGGCCTTACCTTTGCGACGGACAAATCAGTAAACGGATAACGAACCAGAACAACGTCATTCTTTGAGTATTTGGGCGTAGACGTCATCTTCCTCGTTATTCCAGACAGCATCAAGTGATTCTTGGCTGGCGATTCGCCAGAACTCTAAATCATCGGGCTTTGTCAACAGAGTTACCAAAGCATGCGTGCCATTTGGAATAGTGGCGTCTTCCAAAAGCTCAATTTTGTTGTCCCGAACAACAGCAGGCAATGTGCTAAACATAGCTCACCTCGCATGCCTCTTTTAGCTTACAACAGGGTCTTTCTAATCCAACAGAATTAAAGCTGTATTTCCATTCCAAAATATACATTGGTAGAATAAATTACAAGAGAAGATTTAGTCAATCCGAATCAGGCAGAGCTTAGCGTTGGCGATTATCGAAAATCCCCCGTTATGGTAAAGGCGGCCCAAAAAGCCGGGTAGGGATTGATGTCTTTGTAGACAACCATCTGTGCCTGGCGCAAGGCTTCCGCGCGAGACTTGCCCTCCGCGATATTGCGGAAAAAGCGCTTGATCAAAACCGCCGTGGCCAAATCATCCACTTTCCACAAGCTGGACATGAGGGAAGACGCGCCGGCATAGATGAAGCTGCGCGAAAGACCGATCACCTCGTCTCCACCTCGAATGGTGCCCAATCCGGTTTCGCAGGCGCTCATGGCAACCAAATAGGCATGCAAATTCAAGCTAAAGATTTCGTGCGCTTCCAACCGGCCGTCGTTGCGCTCATCCGGCGCCAAAAGCAAGGCGGAAAAGAGAGGATTGGCATCGTCGAAAACGCCGTGGCAACTGAACAGCATGAGTGGCGGATACTCGGTCTGTTGGCGGAAGCGAGTCTCCGTCGCTTGGTTAAGCAGTTCAGAGCTTACATTTGGAAAATACCTGCCGATGCTTTCGATTTCTTTCGCCGCAAACGGCAAGGACAATTTGCCATCCCCCAAATCAGGATTCCCGTAGGCCAAAACACCGAGCTGTTTTTTGTCCAGGCCCAAAAATTCTTCACCTTTTTGCAGACAGAATCCCAGCACCGTCGCGCTGGGAGAAATCGACAGCGAGTAGTGCATGCCTACAAACTGGCCGTCCTCGTCTTGCAGTACGGCGAAGGGAAGATAGTGCAGCTTGGTTTGCGGCACGAAAATCAGATGCCTCACGTCCTTCAAGGCGACTTGTACTGGTTTAATGAGCAGCGAGTACAGCTTTTGCGAAAGCTCGGTGATGGAGAGCTGTCGCACCAGAGCTTGCCTCAAGGCGAAAACATCTTCGGCGAGCTGCACTTCATCCGCTTCGACACGAGCTGCCTGCAAGCCATTCTCGGTTATACACCAGATGAAAATGTTCTGGCGGTACGTGTAATACTCCAGCATCGCCACGCTGTCCGGCAGCATTTTCTGAATCTTTTCTATCGGCCAGGGATCTACAGAAACCATGGCAAATAGCTCCGGACTAGCTTCGCGCACCTTAACCAAATAAGCTGTGTATTCTTGACGCAAACTCGCTACCCTCTTTTCCAGCTCTTGTTTCCGGGATGCAGTCGCGTCCTGAGTAGAAACGGCCAGATGCAAAAACTCAGTTTCGGCTTCGTTAAGCTGCGTTTGCAGGCTATCACCCTTAGCCAACAGCTCAGCACTGGCTTTAGAGCCAAAGTCCAGCTTGCGATTCCCCAACATATCCAAAAAGCTTCGACTCTTACCACGCTCGACGACCTGCAACGCTTCTTCCGCTTTACCGCTTTCTACCAAAACCGAGACCAGTGCGCCGTAGACATCGAGCTTGTCATCAATAAAGCCGGAAGCATACTCTTCGACTTTGATCTTGGAGCGCATGTTCTCAATAACACGAATGGCTTCATTATAATGGCTGATCGCCTCGATGGTGTTCTTTTGCAACTGCTCGATTTCTGCCATTTTTTTGTATGCACGCCACCCGATATCGGGCATAAATAATTCTGCTGCGTTTTGTGTCACGGATTGCAGGCGCACTTTGGCAGAATCCAGTTTTCCTTCTGCTAGCTCAACAGAGCTTAAAACGAGGAGGCTTTGCACTTCATTGCGCTGGTCACCAATCTCCTGACTCAATCTCAACGCCTTGACGATGTTCTTTCGAGCTTGCGCAAGGACGCCACGATCCAAGTAGATAGTGGCAATATTGCGGTAGTCGTATGCCAATCCCCGTTTGGAAGCGATTGCCGAGTCGATCTCCGCCGCCTGCTCAAAGCTCGCCAGCGCTAGATCCGTTTTGCCTGAGGCGCGATGAATGATACCGATATTTTTGTGGATGGTTGCCTGATCGATCCGGTCTTGACGCTGCACGGCCAACTCCAATGCCTGCGCTTCAAAATCCAATGCTTGCGCCGGCTGGCCCAAACTCAAAGCAATGAGACCGCGTGTGGCATAGGCGACCTGCGTCAGCTTCTCGTCGCCGATTTTGGAGAAAATCTCCAACGCCTGATTTTGATGTGATAGAGCGGTTTGAAAGTCCCCCATTTTCCAAAGCACATTGGCCAAATACTGGTGGGATAATCCAAGGGATCGCTCGTCGTTGATTCTGGTCGCAATCGCAAAGGCTTGCTCCTGATAATCCAAAGCCTGCTTATAGTTGGCCATTTTCTCGTGAGTCAAGCCGAGATTCTGCAAAGCGTCCACCAAATCCGGGCTCTCTCCCAGTGACTGGAATAACGGCAGCGATAGTTTCTGATATTCCATGGCCAGAGAATAATTGTCCAAATAAGCAAAATAAAGCCGGCCGATGTCGCGGTTACACTGAGCGATCCCGGTCGTGCTATTGATGGCCTGAAAGCTTTGGCGAGCTTGCAGAAAAACCTCTATTGCTTGCTGATAATTTCCGCCGCGCTCGTATATCAACCCGGTTTCTCGTAAGGACTTGGCCTCTTCTTCCTGCAGACCGTACTGCTTGGCCAGCTCGGCGTATTTGGCTTTGTAGGCCACGCCCTCAGCAAACTGGCGATTCTGCGTAAAAAAGAATGCGAGATTGTTATAGCCGCTGGCAACTGCAGAAAGATCATTGCCGCCTTCGGCAACCTTAATAATGGTCTGCTGGCATTCTATGGCCTTGCTCCATAAGCTGCCATTCACCGCGCTTTCGAAGATGCGTTGCAGCAAAAGCGTCTTGCTTTCTTCTTCTCCCTGAAGCGAAGCCATTTGATAGGCCTGCTCATAGTACTGGATGGCATCGGACCATTCTCCAAGATCAAAAGCACTGTGGCCGAGACGTACTTTGCCCTCAAAGCCTTCGTTGGCATAGCGCTGCTCTTCTTCCTCGGACATGCCGGCAAATCCGTAAAGCTGAAAACGTCCCCATTCACGCGCCGGTTGGCCGCGCCGGCGCAATTCCGATTGCGTCGCAGTGAGGGCGGCTCCAGCCGGCATTTGCCGAAGCTTATCATAGAAAACGGTGTAAAAATCATGTTCTTCGTTCTTGCTCCCGTTCCACAATGTCAACAACAAAGAGGGCACGCCCGAGTACGAAAAAGCCTTCTCCCAAGAGAGCAGCACTTCGCCATCACCAGGTGATAACCATGCGTTATCCAATTTAATGGCAACCAGATTGGCGGATAGGGTAAGCTGGTACAGGTCTTTGCTGCTCATGACGGCCGGAGCAGATTTTGGAACGCGAAATCCTAAACGGGATCTGGCCGGATCGATTTGATTGGCAGCGGACTGCGTGTTCAGATGAATCACATCCGCCATGCTCATTGCCGAAACTTGGGCCATCAAACTGTTTTCTGCATTGTCGCCGACCACCGGGACCGCCACTTGGTACCCCTGTTTTTGCAGATCATCTTGCGGCAAGGCCGAATCGGCCCAATAGACTTTTTCCCCTTGTAGCTTGCGGCTCTGAAATGCATAGGAATAGCTCGTCAGGCTGGAGCTGACAGCGACCGTTGGAATGCCGGTCGTTGACCTATTAGCGGTGACCAGCATGTTCCAGGGCAACGACAACAATTCGGCATCCGGAATGATTATCAAACTCTTTGTTGGAATTTCCAAATTATTGATGGGCGCCAGAAGGGGCTGAAAGACTGTAAAGTCACCGTCGAGGGTTGAGCCGCCCGAAAACTCAGAGTTGGCCGGAAATTGCCCCAACGCCGCGAGGGTACCATCCGGCTTTCGCTCATTTTGCAGTGCTTGTAGCAGATTAGCCATCTGCTTTTGCACCTCTGCCCGGGAAACAGGGATTGTGACAAAGGCAATTTGGGAACGATCGATAAGCCAGACCAGCGTGGAATCTTCCATGAGAGCATAATACGCAACCACCTCGCCGTCGCGCAGCCGATTTTGCACCTGGCGATAATTGACGGGATTCACCCGCACCAGGTTCTCCAATTCCGGCACTTCCGCACGGACTTTGACGAGCAGTTGGTCATACTCCTCCTGATAAGATGTTAACTCTTTGCGCCATGCTGCGACCTGCGCAAAAGTGATGTCCGCCTGATTCTTGGCGCGCAGTAGATTTGTGTGCAGCTCGTCGATTTTTCCCTGCAAAAACTTGGCATTGCCGAAATACAGCTTGTACCGCTCCTTGCGCAAGACAATGTCCTCGCCGGCGATCAAATCGAGAAACAGCTTGCCGCGCATTCGTTCGGCAAAACCAAGAGCGCCCTGGTAATCACCCTTTTCCGCCAGGTAAGCAATGATCCGGCGATACAATTCTTGATGGTCTTGCCGCAGCTTGACATTTACCGGGCCGCGGACTTGGCTGCTGTGCGCTTCCAAAAGCTCGATGGCTTCCAAGTAATACTCGAGGGCATCCTTCTGAATGCCAAATTGCACCTTAGCATCGCGATCCATGCTGCGCACCAAGTCGCCCAAATTTTGATCGGCGCGCCAGAGGAGATCATAAAACGCATTTCGTAAAGCTAATTTGCGGCAGCGGTTGAATTTTTCCAGCGCCCGGCCAACATCGTTCACGGAGGCGCAAAGCTTCCCCGCGGCGTAGTTGATAGAACACTCTTCAAGATAGAAGCGGTTTTGTTGGGCGATACGCAATGCCTCGTCGAGATATGTATTGGCATAAGAGGCGCGCTCAAAATAACCAATTGCAGCTGCAATTCCCGCGGCCAGTTCTGGAGACTTGTCTTCGGCCGGGTCGATTAACGATAGATCGGCCAAAAGCATGAGCAAATGTACCCGGATTTTGGTGAAACGGATGGGGTCTTGCTCAGCAATGGTCAAAGCCTTATTTAGATGCTGACCGGCGAGGCGATGATATTCCGTGAGCAGAGAATCCGAATGCCGAGACGACTCGCCACCGAGCCGATGGCGGTCGTAATCCATCAGCACCACCAACTGTCCGAGATTCAGGCTATTATTGAGCGCGCCAAAGTTGAGCAAGTTCTGGCGGCAAATTTCCAATGATTGCGAGAAATTCGACCAGGCAGATGGGTAATCGCCCCGGAGGAAATGCAGATAACCAAGATTATTGAGAAAGGAAGCCTCTGCGGCAAAATTCTTTTTCTTTTGATAAATCTTTAGCTTTTCTTCCAAATATCGGGTGGCTTGCGAATAATCCTTATCTGCACTAAAGCTGGCCCCAATGATGGAGTAAATCAACGCCCGCTCATCCTGTGAGGTAAAGCCGGAGGCTGTCCCGGAACCCATAGAGCTGAGATCGACGAACGGTAGCGGAAAATAGAGTCCCATAAAACCGACTTTGATGCGGCTCGCTTCCTCCTCTACTGTTTTTACTTTTCCGCTTTCCAATAAGGTCAGAGCTTGTTTGGCGAAAGCAACCGCATCGCGGGTTTCCCCTAATTGCAAATAGCTGAAGGCAATGCTCCGGTAGGTGCGGGCAAGATCGCTGAGTAGGTTGTTGCGCTTCTCTAACTTGGCCGCCTCCTGATAGTATTCGATGGCCATGTCATTTTGATTGCCAATCTCATAAAGCAAGGCCAGCCGCTTGGTGTTCAAAAGGACATGAGCTTCGTTTTCCTTTTCGCGATACAAAGCGATAGCGCGCTCTAGATATTTTGGCCCGCGCTCCAAATCCTCAGTCACCAAAGCGCAGTGCCCCATGCGTTCGCAAATGAGCGCTTCCCGCTGTCTGTCATCAAAAGTGGAATCGTATTTTAGCTTGACGTGATAGTATTCGTAGGCTTTCTCAAAACCGAACTCGCGCAGATTGTAATAGTTGTTGGCCAAATTGAGAGCCAAGCTGGCTTCCAAGCTTGGATCCTTTGTCTCGTCATTGAGAACGATGGCTTTAGTGAGCTCATGAATGGCTCGCTCATAAAACCGAGCCGGCTTTCGCTCATTGTAAAAAGTCAGCGCATGATAAACAGAAAGGATGGGCGCGGTCAGAGTCTGGTGCGCTTTAGTAAAAAAGCTTCTGGGCTTGGCCAACTGCCGGGCCTGGTAGGTTTCCATCATCTCATAATTGTAGCTGATGGTCAAGTAGGCTTGAACCAGCGTGTAATCGTAGGAAAGCGCTCGCGCAATGGTGGCGCTGGAGCGATTGAGATACGCGGGATCCAAGCCGTCTGGATCGCCAAACAGCTCTGCCCGTTCCGTGCCCTTGTAGGACAAGGCCAGACCCAATGAATAGACGATGATGTTGTCTTGCGGATACCGCTTCGCCAGTTGCTCGTATTCCGTCACCGCCTGATCGATCTTTCGCATGTAATACAAACATTCGATGCAGCCGCGGTGGGCTTCGATGCTTCGCATGTCCATCGCCCTGGCCCGGTTATACCGCACCAGCGCCAGCTCATAGTCTTGTTGGGATTTGAGCATATCGCCCGAGTAAATCAAAGCGCTCAGCAGTTCATTCCAAGCTTGCTTTGACAAATCCACCCGTGTGGGTTTGAGCCCCTCCACCATTTTTTCCAGCAAGGCAAAAGCCTGCAAGCTTTCGCCCGTGTGCAACAAGCATTGGGCCTTAGCCATTTGGGCGGCAAAAACTTCATCCGTCAACTGCGGGAAGAGAGATACTACCGCTTCAAACTCCTCTTGTGCTGCACGAAAATCTCCTGCTTTGAAAAGCAGTTCTCCAATCCTCTGCTGGGCTGCTGCCGCTAAGAGAGCAAAATTCATGTTCTGGCCGATGATTTCGCGATAGCGGGAAATCAAATCGCCTTGCTCAGTCACCCCCTTTGTTAACAGGTCGAGAATGCGGTTGCGGGCAGGAACCATCCACTGACGCTGGTCGGAGTACTTTTGCACCACTTCCAGATAGGCGGCCACTACCTCATCTTGGCCAGCAAAACGCTGAAAAACGTCGCCGATTTTGAGCTGGCTTTCGGCGCAGGCATCGCGTTGGGCTGGAAAGGTCTTTAACACCATGGTATACTCGGTGAAAGCGCGCGTATCGTTGCCGGCGTCAAAATACAGATCACCGATAGTGATTTGTCCGGCTGCGGCCGGCTCGGCTTGATCGGAATAGTGCTTGACGATCCCTTCCAATTCGCTTTTCAATTGCTTGATTTTTTCCGCGGGAGAAGTCTCTTTCCCCACCTTCAAGCCGAGCGAGGCCATCTCCGCATAGGCATTTACCTCGCGCTGCTGCGGAAAACTGCGCAGGAGAAGATCAAAGTGAGATTTGGCAATTTTCGCGTAGCCTAACAGCTTGTAGCAGATGCCCATCTGATAAAGCGCCAGAGACGCGACAGATGCCTCCGAGCCATGGAAATCAAGCACGCGCTGGAATGCTAATGCACGATCCCAAAGATTGGTTCGTTCCGCATCGCTTAGAGCGAACGGATCCCAATCAAGGAAAAGCGGTCCCAGAGTTTGGCGCGTCATTCGCGCGGCCAAAGGATAAGCCTGATCGGCAAGGTGCAACTGATCTGCGGCCTGCGCCAAATGCGGAATGTGCCCCTCGCTGGGAAGCGACCAGATGTCCAAATTCTTGCCGCGATCGGAGGTAAAATAGACGCGCTTGTCTGCTCCCGCCCAGGGCTGCATGGTCTTTTCTGCGCCGGAAGTCAGCGGCATGGCATAGCGGATCATGCGCAGATTAAAGGAGGGATCGAGAATCTCCATCTTGGGATCGCTGGTGTAGGCCGTATCACGCGGAGCCGACACGACCTCTGCGCTCCAAACGGCTCCATTGTCCGCCGGCGTTATGAGGCTGTCGCTGTTGGTATCCATCGCATTGCGCAGGAATACGATTTTTTTTGCGTCATACGACCAGCTTGGGAAGCCATCCAGCGCCGGGCCCTCGGTCACCCGGTAAAGAGGCGGTTCTCTCTCATCCCAATAGATCGAATCCTCCGTAGCGATGGGCTTGGGACCTTTTAAATTGATGAGCCAAATGTCGCCGTTGTTGTTGGCCTCACCACGAAAAGATGTAAATGCAATGAGCTGAAGGTTGGGACTCCAGGCGGGATGCGTGCCGCCGAGAAAAGTGAGCTGGGTGGTTTTGCCCGTGTTGTCATTGTGAAACCATATTTCTTCCCGACCGGTGCGATCCGAGACCCAGGCGATTTTTTTACCGTCCGGCGATACGGTCGGATAGCCATCGAAGCCAAGATAGTCGGTAATGCGCTCCGCTTCTCCCTTTGGTAAAAGTTGACCCTCGACCTCACGCAGTCGTAAGCGCCATATATCGCCGGCAGCATCGCTGCGCTGGGAGACGAATACAATGGCCTTGCTATTCGGATACCAAGCCGGATAAAAATCGTCGGCCTTATGAAAGGTGATTTGGGTGGAGCGCCCGCCTTTGGTGCTTCGCAGCCAAATATCGAAATTGTAGGTCTGACGCGAAACGTAAGCGATCCATTTGCCGTCCGGCGAGACGCGTGGTGACAAGTCGATGTCTGGATGGGTGGTGACTTGATAGTATTCCAATAGGCTAACGGAGGAATCAGCCTTGGTCGTCTGGGCCTGTGTACTTGCCAAAGTACAGAGCAGCAAAGCGACGATCAATTTGGGCGTTTTGCGTATTATGGTATTTTCCCTCAATTCGAATAAGCTAATCTAAATCCGGCAGCTTGCTGTAAGGACATCTGCCGACTGCGAATCGACGCTAATAAACGTCAATTTAAAATTAGCGTGCATTCGCGCGAATTGGCGGTCGGCAAAAGCTAAGCAGGCGTGATCGTATTGCCGGAGTGACACCGTACTTCACTGACAGACGACCGGCTGTGCCGCCGAACAAGAACGTAAATGAGACGAATTTACTTGGCTTTTTCCGCCCAACTGCCGTCTGCCGCCTGTAACATGGTTCCCGGCTCGCTGTTGTCATAGTTCAGCTTGGCAAATATCTCCGAAACTTTACCTTTTCCGGCCTCGGATGCCGATTCATTGACCGCGAGCACGCGTTCGTAAACCACCTGACGATCGCGGTTTTCTTCGCCGACAAGCCGATCAACCAGACTTTTGTATTCCAGGTCGTGCTGGTAGCGATCCAAGGGGAGAATTTCCAAAAAGCCTTGGTTGTTCTCGCCTATCACCTTGTCGCGTTTTAGCTCGTCGATATCGTCCTTGTTGAATTTGCGGTTTTGCACGGCATCCAGTACCTGCTTCTTTTGATCCGACACCGTGGCAGAACTCGAGCTTGAGTTCCCTATCGCTCGCGTTGAGGCGATGACGTAAGAATCGCTCTCGATTTGCTGATAGGTACCAAGGATCTGATTTTCCAGCGCCGTCTTTTCCCCGGTCACCGTCAGCTCCGGCGCTTTGACGCTGCAAGTCATTAATGGCAGCAATCCCCAAAAGAGCAGCAGAATTATTTTTTGATTTGACATTTCGGCCTCCAACAAATTTATGCAAACGAAATCTCGATTACGCGGTTAGCAAAGCACCTACGGTCGCTCCGATGAGAATCGACTCACAGATGCCTCAAGGCGCGATTATTTTAGGCTCTTTCAACTCACCCCTAACTCCGATCGTATCCAACTCGGCTCCTTTAATACAATGCGAGAACTCTTCGTTCCTTCAAATAGGTCGTGCCGAGCTATCGAGCCACTGTATGTATTCGATGATGTTATTATCCGGATCGCTGATGTAAATCCAGCGAACCATGCCCTTGATTTCCAGAGGACCCCTGACCACCGGCAGTTGCTTTTCCTGAATCATCATGAGAGTCTGCGCCATATCCTCGGTGGCCAATGCAAGATGCGGGCAGTATGGCGGTTCAATGGATGGCTTCTGGAAATTACCCCCGTCCAACCATTGGATCAGCTCCAAGCTTCCGCCTTCCAATGCCAGAAAAGCAAATTCTTCCTTTTCTTCTTCATCAACACTGCGGGAAAGAAGCTGCAATCCCAGCTTTTCAGTGTAAAAGCGGACGGATGCTTCCATGTCGGAAACGGCAAAGGCGATGTGGTCATTTTTTGTCGGTTTCATCCATGTTCCCAATTTCTATTCTATCCGAAAACCCCAGATTATCGACAATCTGCCGTAAATCTAAAGTCAAGCTGCTCGATAATTCTTTGCGGATACTATCAGGATGTTCAATACCCACTTTCGGGTCGATGTCGCGGCCTCAGCGTTCATCGGGCCTGTTCACTTGACCAACTCCCAGTGCCCACCCTTGTCGGGGCCGACGCGGCGGATGATGCCAGCATCTTTCAGCCTCTTTGGACTCCACTCGATTCCTTTGATTGTCAGACCGCTCTCTTGGGCAAGTTCGACAGCGGTTACAAAAGGATTGGTGCGGATCGCACCTAAAATTTTCTCCCTAGTTTTCTCCACCATCCTTATCTGGTCCGCTCTTTCACGAATCAGCGTCGCCTCCCTGGATCATCTGCGCCTTGAACGTGACGATGAGAAATCCCGAGCGCTCCTCAAGGGGAGGCGATGGATCACTGCGGTATTTGCTCTTGAAACA
>Ga0172369_10005959_pt1 | contig 14749 bp, 11 predicted proteins | sample LakKiv25m_FD_114539 | JGI IMG/M metagenome (GOLD analysis project Ga0172369, IMG submission 114539) | Freshwater microbial communities from Kabuno Bay, South-Kivu, Congo - kab_022012_11.25m | ecosystem: Environmental > Aquatic > Freshwater > Lake | place: Democratic Republic of the Congo...
AATTATACACAGCCATCTGGTTTGGGTAGTCCCGCGACACGGCACGCACCACGAGCCGGTCCTAATGGGAAGAGCTCATAAATTTCCCTGAGCCGGAGACCAGTTTCTTTGCAAATCACCCTGATCATCGGTGCCATACCCTTTTCTGTGTAATTATTCCGGATAATATTTACAATTGCCCAATGTTTGTCGTTCATTTCATCAATTCCATCATATTTTGCGAAGAGCCTTGCAACTTCTTTATCCCAAATATCCGGGTCGGTCAAAAACCCATCTCCATCAACTTCAAAAACCCTGTTTTCTATTTCTATTGTTGCCATTATTAATGATTGTTTTCCAATTATTTGTCTAATTCTGCTTCGTCAAATTTATCAATTATTTCCTCAATTGTAAGTCTTGTATCAGGTAAAACGAAATCGGGGCAAAATCCCATATTCTGTTTGGCAAGAAATCTTTTGCAACTCTTCCATTTTTGTTCATCAACAACACAGTAAGTTGCAATGTATTCTTCCCGGTTTAGCTTTCCGTACACAAATTCAGGCGCGTTAACCAACCTGCAGCTATTGTAGTTAGGACAAGTATTTTTAGTCATTTTTGCAATTTAATTGAGGGCGAAAATTATAAAAAATTCCGTTAGGATTGACCATTTATTAATTTGAAAGCATATTTTATCTTTAAATATGTGTTTTCTCCAGTATTCAGATTGGTGTGGAAATATCTAATAAAATGACATTCAGATACGTATTTGAACAAAATGATACTATGGTCTTTTAGGGAGCGGAATTTTTATGGAGGGTTCAGGGATGCCTAAACAATTATCGGCTATTGAACTTTTGCAAAATATTGCAATGAAATGTCTGAAGGCGGTTTTTAAAAGGTAATACATTAAATTTTCGCTTTTTATTCAAGAGAACCTTCAATAGGCGAAAGGTTGTATTCAGATGGCTGCGGAGCTATGTTTAATGCATAAAAAGCCTCAGCAACTTTTGATGCCATTTTAATATCAATGGGGTTGGAATATCCAAGAATGGAATTTTTAATAAGTGAGAAAAAAAATCAGTAACCGGGTATTAATGTGTATAATGCGTTGCTTTTAGTGAAGATGCATGATACAACAAACCAGGCAATAAGGCAATTACAACCCATTCACCTGCTGAGACGAATAAGTTTACGGTTCCGACAGCGTAAACCTAATTACGAATCATTTTTGATAATTTAATAAGTCAACTGTCGGCGGGCATTGTCAGGGTTGGTCGAAAATTGCTGCATATCTCAAAACCTTGTCGTAAACAAAGAATTAATTCTTTTTCTTTCCTTGAAATTAAAAAGCCCGGAATTTTTTTTAGATGATTCGACGAAATCCCTGGTTCTTTTATCGCTTTGACTTATAACAATTGAATCATAAGTATCAAATATGCATCAGATTATTAGTGAATGTTTTTTTTGGAATGTGGGAGAAGACGTCTAAAAATGAATAATGTATGCAGGGTGTTTCCAATTCGGCAAAAAAATACCTGAATGATTTAACATTCAGGCATTTATTGTTGTAGGAAGGTAGCCCGTAGGGGACTCGAACCCCTGATTTCCAGGATGAAAACCTGGCGTCCTAACCGACTAGACGAACGGGCCATTTGATTAAAGAACGTTTTAAATTTCGAGGTGCAAAAATATAATTTGTTTTGAACCTGGCAAGGCTTTTTGAAAAAAAAATATTAAAAAAACGCCGCAATTTTTTTTCCGGCATTTTATTCAAATTACTGAATTGCTATCTTCTTGTAGGTTAAATGATTGTCATGCTCAAGGCTTAGAATGTAAACGCCTTTTGCAAGTTTTTCGATTGGAAGCGTTATCGTGTTTCTGCTGTCGTTAAGCTTTTCAATCCATTCTTCAATAACATTTCCATAAGTCGAAATTACTTTTATTGTTAGGTAACCATTCCGGAAATTATATAAATTAATATTCAGGAATGATGTGGCAGGATTCGGAAAAACTGAAATATCACCAGCATTGGTTTCATTTTCAACAATTCCAACCGTATTTGCAACATAATAAGCCTCCCAGCCGGCTTTGGTGACGGTTTTGTTTGTCGAAAAAGCAATAAATATCTTACCGCTGGGAGAAGTTACAGGGGCAGGTAAGTTGTTCGCGCTGTAGGTGCCTGAATATTCAGCTAATAACTCTTGTGATCCCAGATCGTAAATTTTAACCATGTCAACATCTTCCTCAGTATCGAAAGAAGTAAAATATAAAGTTGTTGAAGTCGCATTTTCAGGCTGGATTCGCCACATGCAAACAGTACTGTTGTAATAGTTGAATTGAGCACTTCCATCGCTAACAAATGCCGTAGCTTCGGTTAAATCTTGTAAACCTGCACACCAGACAGGCTTTTGGGTGGTATAAGAGGCCAGAAAGCCATTGGCATTATCAACATCGTTGCTCTTAAATACTACCAGCATTTTATTACCGGTCGAGGTAATTGGTGTAGGAAGCGTTGTACCGGTCAAAACAGCCAGAACATTTGCTGTTGTAGCTTCTCCATCATAAACTGTTACGTCATCATTCTGCGCAAGCTGAAACCGTGAGAATTTTAAAGTAACTGATGAAATAGAATCTCCGGGGCCCTGAGGGTCGATTAACCAACTAGCTTCGTTGTCAGGAAGATAATTTTCCTTTGGGCCGGATCCATCTTCAAATGAGCCTGATTTAGCCGTAAGTGTTTGAAGTCCCGAAAAATAATAGGGATAACCACTTCCGGGAATAAAATTAACCACCGCACCTTGCCCATTGCTGTATCCACCGACAGTGTATAATGTATAATATCCATTGGACTGTCCGCTCCATCCAAAATTAAAGTGAAAATAATCGCTGTCATCATAACCATCACACACAAAGGCATGGCCGGCACTGCTGCTGAAACCGGAATAATACATCGGTTGCCTCAGGTCGATCTGTTCTTTCAGGATGTTAATCCACTCGGTGAGCGAATAATTATCCTTTTCCAAAAATTGTGCACTGTTGGAATATCCAAAATAATTTTTTATGGCTGGTGGGACGTCCCAACTATAAGCTCCTGACCCACCTGCACTATACATCATGTCAACTGCAACTCCACAGTGAAACTGAATCAATGCTACATCATCATAAGCCGGATCCATTACATCCATCATCTGATTCCATAAGTATTGTGTAGCACCGAAATCTGCAGAAATATTGCCATAAGGCGGATAATTATAACTATGACTTCCTTGTCCCTGCAAAGGATAACGCCAATAATCCATTACCATCGACATGGCGGTAGCAACGCAACCTGCATAAACATGTCCACCCGGCCCGGAACCGTCTTCCGGACATAACATATTGTAAGGAGAGTTTTGATTCCACATACATGTTAATAAAGGTGTAACAACCCTGCTACCATCAATTGATTTCCGGAGTTCCGGATTTTCTAAAGAATATTTTTCCCAGAGTTCTTTTATTTCCGGGTTTGCAATAAGATTTTCGGTTCTGATTAATTCGATCTGAGAAGTGAAATTTTGCATAAAACTGTCGAAATTAGGGTCAGCACCAATATTTGAACAGACACCATCCGGCGAATAGCCCAACACAGGTGGCATTACATCCTCACCCGAAACGACAATGAATCCACCATTCTCAAAATTAAAAATATAAAACGCAGGAACCTGATTTTTCCTTTCAATCCAGGTCGTCGCAATAATGATGGATTCAGGATTTCCGGAGTCGGTTAATAATAATTTTTCGGAAAAAGCATTTCTGGCTACAGTCCGGGCAGTTTGCAAATCGATAATTGCGGCATTAGTTTGTGTCGAAAAGATGACAAATGTAAGTAGGGCAAGTAAAGTTTTATTCTTCATAAAAGTAAAAGTTAGTATGAAAGCTGAATTAGATTGGGGCAAAGTTAAAAATATTTCAGTAGTAGACGATTAGTGGAAAAATTTCCTAAAAGCCGCTGAAAAGTTTTATTTACCGCTGAACCACGATTTTTTTTACATAAATGAAATCCCCGTTTTCAACGCGGATAAAATATAACCCGGCATTCAACCCGGAGACATTTATTTTTTTGATACTACCCTCAGCCGAAGTAAAATTTCTTTTGGAAATCAGTCTGTTGAAGCAATTATAAATTTCGATTGTGGAGACCTCTCCGGTAATTTGGTTAAAGTTCAGGATGAGTTCATCTTTTGCAGGATTTGGATAGATGGAAAAGCCCATACTATTTTCGTTATCATCAATTCCAACGGGTGAAGCCAGGTACCAGGCATCCCAACCGTCGGCTCTTACGGTGCTATTGGTTGTAAATGTTAAAAACATTTTGCCACTTGGTGAAGTTACAGGTGGTGGAGGGTCGCCGGCATCATAATGTCCGGAAATCGTTGCAAGCAAAGAGCTTGTGGCAAGATCGTACACTTTTAAAAGGTCATGATCGGATTCGGTGTCGAATTTTGTGAAAAACAAAGTCACACTTCCTGCTCCCGGAGGTAAAATCTGCCACATGCAAGTACTGTTGTTTTGATAATAAAAAGAATAGCTGCCATCAGAAAGTTCATCCGTTTGACCATTCAGGACTGTCATTCCGCTGCACCAGACCGGCCGGTTTGACGAGTAACTTGCGAAAAATCCACCGGATCCTTCAGGATTTCCCGATTGGAAAACAACAAACATTTTATTCCCGGCAGAAGTTATGTCACCTGGTAATTCATTGCCTGTAAGTGTAGCAATTAGTGGTGCTCCTGCATCTTCACCATCATAAACCATAAAAAAATCTTCGTTTGCAGTCAGGTCAAATCGTTGAAAAGAAAGTGTAACCGAAGTTACCGAATCCATTTCACTTTGAGGATCGATCAGGTAACTACACTGGCTGTTAGGTTGGTAATTATATGCCGGGCCGCTGCCATCGTCGAAAGTTCCGTTGAAGGACGTAAAATGCTTATAGCCAGAACAATAATCGGGATAAGAATACTGGTTGGTATCGGGGAAACAATTGATGACCAGCTCCTGCGCAAGGTTAAAGTTTGAGCCTCCGGGATTTAGCTGGTCAAGGTAAAAATAACCATCGTACGAGCCACTCCATCCCCAGTTAAAATGGAAAAAATCAGTTCCCTGGCAGCCATCAACGATAAAGGCGTGCCCGTTGATGTTTGGCACCGACCAGCCGGCATAATACATTGGTATTTTTCTTTCGAGATGGGCGATGACAACGCTGTCCCAATTCAGGGTAGTGCTGTCGCGGAATAAATATTGTGTCTCAGGAGCGTATTTAAAGAAAGTTCTAAGTGAATAGGCAGCTTTGTGATTGTACATACCGGAACCATTCGGGCCATAAACCATATCAACCGAAACCCCAAGATGAAATAGCAACTCTGCTGCTGCAAGGTTGCTTTCGTTAAGTGTATTGGTCATCTCGTCCCATCTGTAGGTAGTGTTCCCAAAGTTTGCAGAAATTGTATCATAGCTGGAATGATAATATGAATAGGAGCCTGTCCCGGTTTCCGGATACCTGAAATAGTAAGCCAGTTGTCCCATTGCAGTGGCCACACAGCCCGTGTAACAATGGCCGGCAGGTCCGGCAGGATCGGCAGGGCACATCTCGTTATAATATTTTCCCTGGTCCCATTTGGATGTTAACATGGGTTCGATGTCACGAAGCTTATCAATTGATTTCTGTTGGAAATTCGGATCTGAATATTTTTTCCACCGGGTCGAAATCTCCGGGGTCGGAATAAATTCCTTTTCGATGGCATCATAAATCTGAACTTCATATTGGTTCATCCATGCTTTAAAATTTTCTTCTTTTTCCGGCGTCGAAAATGATTCTTCAAGCGAATATGCCAGAACAGGCTGAACATTTTCCCATGCCGAAACCACCACAAAGCCCTCATTGATATTGATAGTATAATATAAAGGCTTTCCATCCTTTTTTATCGTAACGACATTCTTGAGTTCGAGCGTTTCGAAGTTAACCTGATGGATTTGGGATATGCGTTCATAGTAGAAATTTTTAGCAACAATCCTGGCTTCTTCCAGGCTTATCATCCGGGCCGGAGCCGCTGTTATTAATGAAGTTGACAAAATGACGGAACACAGTGAAATCAATACAGCGGGTATAAATTTTTTCATAGCTAACAATTTTATTCCTTACAAAAATAAGTGCTTTTCAATCTAAAACCAATTTGTTAAATATTTTAAGTAGCTTATCTGATTTTTCTCATCACATTTGTATTCCGATAAACAGAAGATTTCAAATTAAAATGAAGGATATGAGTTTTACTGATCTTGTCAAAAGCCGCTTCAGTGTCCGGAAATATAAACCGATAAGGGTAGAAAAGGAAAAACTGCTGCGGTGCATTGAATCATCAAGGTTAGCACCTTCGGCAAGCAATTCGCAACCCTGGAAATTCATCATTGTTGATGATCCCGGATTGGTTGTTAAAGTCGCAGGGGAGACTTACAGTTCCCTGGTGCCGTTTAATAAATTTGTTATTCAAGCACCAGTGATCGATGTAATTGTCCTGGAAAAACCAAAGCTGATTACTCAGATGGGAAGCAAGCTTAAAAACAGGGAGTGGTCGTTGATAGATATTGGAATCGCGGCTGAGCATTTTTGCCTTCAGGCTGCAGAGGAAGGCCTTGGAACCTGTATGCTGGGATGGTTTAATGAAAAACCGATTCAAAAGATATTAAATATTCCTTCCGGAAAAACAATTGGTTTGCTCATTTCCTTAGGTTATCCTGACTACGATACGATACCTGTTAAGAAAAGAAAAAGCACTGTTGAGGTGTTAAATTTCAATACGTATTGATAGTCCAGTAAAATGAAACCCGGCTTTGTTGGCCGGGTTGTCAAATCAATCAACAGTTATAGTAGAAACCTCAACGTTTGGAGGATTATTGAGGTGTTCTTTTACAGCACATAAATTTGCCGCATTAATTACGGCTGCCTTATATTTTTCGGGGAAATCTTTGGGAAGGTTTATTTTGAGTTCGATGTTGTCGATAAGACGGGTTTTATAATTGTAATTCATTTTTTGTGTGATTGTAATCTCATCGGTAGGAATATCGCGTTGTGCACAAAACGACTTCACATAAATCCCGGCACAGGTGCCGATGCTGGCTAAAAAAAGGGTAAAAGGAGCCGGGGCGCTGCCATCACCACCAGCCTGAACGGGCTGATCGGTTGAGATGATCTGACCATTAAATTCGGCATTGACTTTTTTCTTTCCTTCAAAAAATATTTTCATTTCCATAATCGATTATTTTTTTGAGAGAACAAAAATAGCCGGACTTTTTAAGCAATCCACGACTGTAAGAAATTGTAAGCAGATATGGGCTTTTGAAGGTTTTCGGTGGTGTTTTATCACTTCCGTTTAAAACCTTTCAACGCCTATTTTTCATTTCCATAAAGTAAAGGGTAGTCCTTTTCTTTGCCTTTTTCCCACCAGAGTTCGGGAATCACATGCCAGTTATTAGCCAGTTTTGGAGTTACTGTTCCTTTATCTTCGATCCATTTCATCAGATAATACCTGAGGTCTTTTTCAGTGGAATTAACTATGCGATCCTTTAAAAGTTCCGGTCTTATTTTTGCCCCGATAGTCAGGTGATTCCCTCCACCGTTCCCGCGATAGGAATTTACAGCAACCTTATACGTTTTATTCAGATCGAAAGGTGAACCATCAGCCATCGAAATAATGGTAACTTTTTCGCCAACAGGTTTTTGAAGATCAACTGTGTAAACGATGCCTTCACCCGAATCGAAGTTGTAGTATGCGTTTTCGAGCAAGTATGTGTCACCGCGCGGCGATTTTTGAAGATGCCCAAGGCTGTCGGTTTTAAACTGTAGCAAGTGGTCGTTTTCATTTGCCATCTGGTTGTACCAAAGGTTATAGGAATATTCGAGATAATCTTTAATTTCCTGCCCACCCAACTCCATGGTGTAAAGCAAGTTTTCGAATTTGTACAATTTAAACATGTCGCGTACATAAACTTCTCCCTTGTTGATCTGGCTGTCGAACGAAAGAGGTGCTGCAAACGAAATTTCTGCTCCGGTAATTTCAAGCTGGATTTCATGAATCAAATCTGTGAATTTCGAATCTCCGAATAGGGCATCCCTTGTCGAAATGGTTTCAGTAAAGGAACCGATTGGTCTCGAAACAAAATCTTTAACTTCATCAAAAGCAGGCTGGAACTCTTTGATGAAAGCCGGGTCGGCTTCAACATTTTTCATTTCAACAATTTCTCCGCTGATGTTTTTTTGATAATGGTTTGTGACTTTATGAAGTGTAAGGTCAATATTTGCAACCGCCACATCGTAAGCTCTGCTTGTGGGTCCGACGATAAGCACTTCCTTTCCTGCCCAGTTTTTAACCTTTTCGTTCCATCCATGGTGATCGTGGCCGACGAAAACGACATTAAAACCAGGGACCTGTTCAGCGACGAGTCTGGATGCATTTTCGTTAAGTTTGTCAGTAGCCTGCTGGCCATTGTAATCTGATTCTACACCAGCGTGGAACAATCCAATAAGGAGGTCCGGTTTTTCTTCCTCTATAATTTTACCGACCCATTTTTTTGCCGATTCAATCATGTCTTCAAACCGGATTCCCTTATAAATTTTTTCGGGAAGCCATTTGGGAATGGCTGGTGTTATCATTCCGAGAACCGCTATTTTTACCCCTTCTTTTTTGATGATGTAATAAGGTTTAAAATAAGGTTTTCCCGTTTTTTCGGAAACTGCATTTGCTGCAAGCCAGGGGAATTTGAATTCTTTTCTAAGTTTATCGTAAACCGGGTGTCCTGCCTCAATATCGTGGTTGCCGATGGTTGCAGCGTCGTAATCCATGTAATTCATTACCCTGGAACAAATGTGCGGAACATCGGTTTTTTCGAAATTCGAATAATAAACCATGGGATCACCCTGTAGGATATCGCCATTATCAAGGAGAATCACCATCTGTCCGGGTTTGGCACGTTCGTTTTTTACATAGGTCATAACCTGGGCAAGTGAATTATTGGTTGGCACGTTTTCTTTCAGATCGAAAGGGTATATGGCGCCATGCACGTCGCTGGTTTCGATAAGTTTTAGTTTTAACGTATCCGGCCGCTGAATCTGTTGGCATGAAGCCAGGATTAGATATACGGATAAAAGTGCAATGACATTTTTAATTCTGGATAGCATAATATTTCGATTTTAATATAATTTGAGACTCATCTGTAAAAAGAAAATCCAGAGATTTAAATCTATTTTCTTTTTCCTGAAATCTGATAATTCCACCCGGCTCCAAGGCCTCCCAGACCTTCAACAACAAAATTGGTTTGGTTCTCAGTGGTAAACCCACCTGCATGATGATAATGGTAACCTGATCGTTCGATAAATAAACCACTTAGGGTAATTTCCGGTGTGATGACCAGGTTTTCACCAAAACTGACTGTAATTCTTTTATCGATGTTTACAAGACTATCGTAATCGGGATATAAATCGATATTTTCATCTCCAACTGTGAATAATCTGATTGTACCCTCAAACTCAATTGTATCGTACTGCGTTAGCTGACCAAGCATCCAGAATTCCTCGATGACGGTAAAGTCAAAATCGCCGGTATATTTCAATCTGTAATCGGCTTCATCTTTTTTACACGACATAAACGATGCCATAAGGAATATAAAAAAAATTGCTTTTTTAAGCATCGGATCGTATTTAAAAAATTTATAATTCTACGAAGGCCAAAATTATTCCCTCAGTTTTTTCCATAATTTGTTTCCCATTTCACGGGTAAATCTGAGGATATCTTCTTCATTCATATTGACCAACTTACGTTCCTTCACAACAATTTCACCTTTGGAAATCACATGCTCTACATGCCGGGAATTCAAACCATAAATAAAATGGCCTAAAAAATTCCCGCTATTTATTTCAGTGGGACCCGGATAATCAAGAATAACCAGGTTATTTTCGCCATCACCCGTAAATCCATTCTGATGAAGGTAATGATGGATATTCCTGAACCGGCTGTAGATATCTCCCGGACCAAGCTGTTGTGTCATTTGACCGGCAAAATAGGCATATAGGGCACTTCGCAGCATATCGCTGTGCATACCATCGGTTCCCAGCATAATTCGGTTACCCAGACTTTTGGCACTAAAACAGCCGACATTGTTGTTGAGGTTACTTTCGATATTTTCGGCAACCCACGCATTTGAATCGCTGATGAGATTCTTCTCATTTTTGCTGAGATGAAGGCAATGGGCAAGGATTGTTTTAGAAGAATTTAAAAATCCAAACTCGTCAAGCCGCTCAACAACCTGTTTTTTATAATTGATTTTGCAGTGTTCCTGGTCGTATTTGTCTTCGGCAACATGGATGTGAACTCCGGTTTTAAATTTATCGACCAGCAATGCGGCCCGGCGTAACGAATGATCGCTTAAGGTAAACGAAGCATGCAGGCCAACCAGTCCCTGAGCAGATTTCAGATAATGTTCGGTTTGTGTAAAGCCTTCCAGTCCTGTCTGCATCCCGTCGCGATCGGAGATTTCGTAACACAGCAAATGTGATACCCCCAAAAACTCAAAGGCTCCGGCGATTGTTTCAAGCGATCCTTCGATGGCATTAGGTGAAGAATGGTGGTCGATTACAAATGTAACCCCCGATTTGAGACACTCCATGGCTGCAAACAAAGCACTTGCCTCAATCATGTCGATTTCAAGTTTTTTATCCAGATTCCACCAGATATACCTGAGGATTTCGTAAAAATTTTCCGGTTTATTTTTAGGTGCAGGCATTCCGCGCGAAAGCACCGAATAAATGTGATGGTGTGCGTTTCCGAATGATTTTGTGACGAATTTTCCCTGACAGTTTATGATTTGATCAGCACGGGTTTTTAGCGGGACCGCGTCGATAAACTCGACTCTACCGTTTGCTCCCGGAGTGACTTTCAGATGCGACTTTTTGAACTCCAGGGTTTCCCATTCGATATAAGTTGCATCTTTTAAAAATAGGCTCATGTTGCTGGTTTTTCGATTACCACAAAATTAGTAAAAATGTGTTTCAATTACCGGTTGCCACAGATTTCGATAATCATCAGCCTGGAAACCTTTACAGACTGCTTCGAAAACGCAATGCGTATGATCCTGAAATTCCACAATTTGTGTGAATGTACACGGGTTCTTTTCACACCTTTTATCGTGGCACAAAGTTGTTTGGTTGCAACAACTTCTGCCCAGTGACCAGAAAAAGTCGTTCATTTTGGTAACCGGGTGACCGGAAATTCCGGCAATGATTTTAAAGGCATCTACACACCGGCTTCTCACTACATCGTCAGATGGCATAGTTTCGTGATGAATTAGTTTTTGACGAAGCGCTTTATCAATTATTTCAACACAACCCAATCGCATAAGTACACGCTGCATATGATAATCCATGATTGGGATAAAATTTCCCGGATCATAGATTTTAAGAAGATTGGCCTCCATTAAAAGTTTGATAAGAAAGGTAGATTTTTTCTGCAGTGGATCAGAGAAGGCTTCAAATGGTGGAAGTATTTCATACAAGCCTTTACCATCATTGACGAGAAATCCATTTGCCGAACCAATAAAATTTTTTACACTGTTTTGGTAATCTGAAAGGATTAGTTTACCAGCCTGAATCATCAGATCAGACCGCTCTTCCAGCCTGTCGAGTGTACAATTTTCGGGATTATTATCCGGAGAAAACGCAACTGCCAATAAACCAACAACCTCACCGATGCCGGCGTTGGCCAAAAAATGAGGATCGAGAAGATTCGAACCGGATTTGGCCAATCCGGTAAAACCAAACTCAATATAATCCCAGCCAAAAAGGTTTAATACCGGATTATGAAGCTTGTAAGTCTGATGACAGATTGCCACCGCAAAAAAATGCATTCTGAATTTCGTTTCCTCATCGGTATCCAAATTCAGGTATTCCCGTTTATAAAAATCTGTACGGAGCTTCAGGCCTTTTATCGTTTGTGCTACAGCATTGCATATCTCCTGGTTAAGCTCAGTTTGCATATTATCTTTTTAAAAACAATTGAATTATTTAGGAAATTTTCCAAAAAACTTGTTGATTCCACGGTGGAAACGGTGAATAAATACGGAAGGCTCAGCAAACATCAGAACGCACTCTTTCTGGATAAGGTTCAGGTTATTTTCGGCTGCCAGGCGGATACTTTCTTCATTTTGAGCACCCTGCTGAAGCCATATCTGCCTGATATTCCTGGCGATGGCTGCTTTAACCAGGCCGGTTGTCTGAGCTGGCTGCGTACAAATAATGAGCGCCGATACTTCGGGTGGCAAAGCGTTAACATCCGGGTAGCACTTCATACCTTCATAGTTTACCATCTCACGGTGTATCGGGTAAAGATGATAATTCTTTTTGCTCAATTCTTTAAAAATTGCATTGCCAAATTTTTGTGGTTTTCGCGAAATTCCTGCAATGGCAATATGCTTTTGACCCAGGAATTCTTTTACTTCATTTAGTGTTGTCATTTTTTTCGTTGTATTGGTAACTTATATTTTTTAATTCCATCGAACTGATACAAAGCATTAGCTACGGCTGCCGCTGTAGGAACGAGCCCAATTTCCCCAATTCCTTTTGAACCGTATGGACCTACGGGATCGCTTACTTCGACGGCTTTGACAATCACTCTGGGCATTTCATCGGCATGTAAAATCCCACAATCCCGAAGCTTTTCCGAAACCAGTCGTCCTTCTTTCATCGGTAGCTCTTCGGTGAGGGCATATCCCAAACCCATATGAACTGCACCTTCTATCTGGCCTTCAAACAACCTTGGGTTGATTAGTTTACCCACATCGTGAGCTGCTACAATTTTTTCGATATTACCTTTTTCATCAAGAACTACAAGCTGTGTGGCATAACCATAGGCAAAATGAGTGATGATTTTATCTGTCTTTTCACCTGGTTTTGTAGTCCAGTCGCAGATGTACCGGCCGAAATAAACGTTTCCTGTCAGTTCACTCAGTGGTTTTGTCTTCAAATCATCTTTTAATTGCTTCGATGCATCGATGATGGCATTGCCGACAAGCGCAGTTGCGCGGGATGAGGTCGTCATTCCGGTGTTGAGATCTTCGGGGGTTTCAACTTTTACTTCGATCATGTCAGGGTTGATTCCTGTTTCCTGGCAAAGTACCTGTAAAGCCATGGTATGCACGCCTTGCCCCATTTCTGACCAACCATGACAAATGATTACTTTTCCATCTGCATTAACCTTTATTTTTACTGAACTTTCGTCAGCCATTCCATTGCCTACACCGGAATTCTTAATTCCGCAGGCAAGCCCTGCATATTTTGCCTGATAAAATTCTTCTTTAACAGCTTCGAGTGTTTTACGGACACCTACGCCTTTCTCAAGGATTTGACCGGTAGATGTCATCGAACCTTCAGTTAATGCATTGTCGTACCTGAATTTCCAGCGGTCGAAGCCGCCTTTTTCACACAATTCATCCATCAGGCCCTCAAGGGCAAAAGTAACCTGGTTCACTCCAAAACCACGCATGGCGCCGCTTGGGATGTTGTTGGTATAAACAGTTTTTGCCTGGAGGTCGATTTCTGGAAAATAATAAGCCCCAGAGGCATGACCAGCTACCCTTTCCATAACTTTATTTCCAACGGAAGCATAAGCTCCTGTGTCGCCGGTGGCATCAAGTTTAAGTGCTGTAAGTTTGCCTTCCGCGTCGCAGGCAATTTTCATTTTCATCCAAACCGGGTGGCGCTTGGGATGCATGCGTATCGATTCTTCACGCCGGAGCGTGAGTTTTACCGGTTTTTGAAGTTTTAATGCAAACAAACACGCATGTCCCTGTACGGTGAGGTCCTCCTTTCCGCCAAAACCTCCTCCTGTCTGAACCTGTGTTATCTTAATTTTTTCTTCGGGTAAATCAAGCAAGCAGGCAATTTGATTCCTGTCAACATAAACGCCTTGACCCTGGCTAAAAAGCCTTATACAACCTTCTTCGGGCATGGCAACTGCTGATTCGGCTTCTAAAAAACCATGTTCGATACGTTGAGTCTCAAATTCGCCTTCGGCAATAAACGCTGACTTCCTGAAAGTGGTTTCGGGGTTCCCTCGTTTTACGATACAATTTTCCAGTAGGTTTCCGGTATGATCGTGTACACTCAAAGCCTCGGGTAATAAAGAGTCAAACGGATTTGTAACGGGAGTCAATATTTCATATTCTATTTTAATCATAGATGCCGCTTTTTGTGCAATGTCTTTGTTATCGGCAACGATTCCTGCCAAAACATCGCCAATGTAACGGGTAGTATCACCTACAGCAATCATCAAAGGCCAATCTTTGAAAATCAGGCCGGATTTTGGATTTCCAGGAATATCCCTGGCAGTAAACACCCGAATAACGCCCTTAAGATTTTCTGCCTGCGTAGTGTCAATTTTTAAAACTTTTGCTTTGGGATGGTCACTGAAACGTAAAGCGGCATGCAGCATTCCATCAAATTTCAGATCATTTACAAACGGAAGTTGTCCTAAAGCCAGCTCTTGGGCGAGATATTTCGGGTGATTTGTCCCAACTTTCCCGTCATCAGCTGATAATTCGATGGTCTGATTGTGATTGAGTTTCTGAAGTGCCAGTTCGATGGCATCGATAATTTTAACATAACCGGTACAACGGCAGAGGTTTTGTTTAAGTGCAACGGCAATTTCCTTTCGTGATGGTTTCGGGTTTTCGCTGAACAAGATTTTAGCCC
>Ga0172369_10005960_pt1 | contig 14744 bp, 17 predicted proteins | sample LakKiv25m_FD_114539 | JGI IMG/M metagenome (GOLD analysis project Ga0172369, IMG submission 114539) | Freshwater microbial communities from Kabuno Bay, South-Kivu, Congo - kab_022012_11.25m | ecosystem: Environmental > Aquatic > Freshwater > Lake | place: Democratic Republic of the Congo...
ACCAATAATCTTTTCATTCTTCTTATTTTTATACCCATTTATTATCTTCTCAATTCTAGGATAGCAAACTTCTTCAGCAATCTTATTCTCATTATTGGTACATAAAATGAATTTACGATTGCCACCATCTTCTTTATTCAAATCTAAAACTGCGTGTCCAGTAGTACCAGAGCCAGCGAAAAAGTCTAAAACAATACTCCTTTTATTGGTTTTTATTTTAAGCAATGTCTTAATGAGGTTTATAGGCTTGGGATTGTCAAAAGCTCTCTCGCCACCAAAAATATCATTAAGCTCCGAAGAAGCAACTAAGTTATCGCCATAATTTTGTCCGAACCAAAAATTTATTGCTGATTGCCCTTCTTTTTCTCGTTCATACAAAAAAACTTTTTTACGCGGTTTACCATTTCCATTCTTTGGAAAAATAACACGTTTGTCGTTTAAAAGATTTAAAAATGTTTCTTTTGTTCCTAGCCAAGTTTCGTTATACATTATGCCAGTTGGGGTTTTTATTTCATATCTCGTTCCGCCTTGCCCCCTACTCGCACACCAGGGGGTAGTACTCCAAGCTCCTCTTCTATCATTGTCTGGGTTAGAATAATCTGAAATTCTCTTTTCACTCAATGGTAATGTATTAAAATTTTTATTTTCTTTTAATTTTTTTGAGTTTTTAGAATAAACTAAAATAAACTCAGCCACTTTCGCTATCATTTTTACCTTGTCATTGGGCTGGTTAGTTCTTCTACGCCAAGAGATAATAGCCTCTAAATTTTCTTCACCAAAAATCTCATCACATAATAATTTTAATTGACAAACTTCGTTATCATCAATTGAAATAAATATTGTACCATTTATATTTAATAATTCTCGTGCTAATTTTAATCTTTTATTAATAAAAGAAGTCCATTTAGAATGTCTGTATGAATCCTCAGAGTCAACATAACTATCATTATATTTAAAATCTTTACTCCCAGTGTTGTAGGGCGGGTCAATATATATAAAATCAATTTTTTCTTTATGGGTATAATTTAAAACAGAAAGAGAGTGATAATTATCACCCTCAATCAAAATATTAACTGGCTTATTTTTATCAGTTATAATTGCCTTATTCTTTACTTCTTTTAAAATAGGTAATTTATCCTGGCAATTTAAAACAACTTGCTCGGGTTTTTCCTCCCAAACAAGTCCATATTTTTTTCTATTTTTAAGAGTTTTAATCTCTTGTTTTAACTTCTCAATTTCTTTAAGAAGCTCTCGGGGATTCAATTGTTCTGACATAGGTCAACAGTTCTATGCCACGGCCTTTAACCCCTTTTAAAAAAAATGGCGGCCGAGCTGTTGACCAACAATAGACTATCCCCGAGAGGAAGCCAATCGCGGAACTCTGCCGCCCATTACTATCCGCGATTGGATAAAATGGGCGACTTCCGCTCAGAAAATTTTCTATTGTGGGTCAACGATAACTATTATAGCAAAAATATTGAAAAGCAAGCAAATATTCTGCCCTGATTATCTGAAGATGTTGCTTTATTGATATTATTATCTGATAAAAATTTAGCTGAAGTATTATCATTAGGCCCAGCCATTAGTTGTGGATTATTTTTTGAACAACCTGATAAAAATATAGCAATGATGAATAAAGTAATTATTTTTTTCATATTTTAAAAAACGACCCTAAAAGGGCCGTTCAAAATTAACGATAATTATAATAATAAAAACCTAACTTTAATAACTGCATATTTTACTACTAAATGATATAATAAACATACTTAAATTAAATCAAAATGTCAATATGAAGAAAAAAGGAAATGACAATAGTTTTTATGTCGAAACGCCAAAAATTATTTCTCAGGCTTTAATTAACTATATTAATTCACTAAAAAATTTAGGAAAAAATGAAATATATGAAACGCTTATAATATGCATGCTACAGGATAAGTTTTTAGATACACTCGAATCTCTTATACAAATACACATAGAAAAAACTAAAACCAAAAAAAATATAAAATATATTGCCATTGAATCTTCGACTAATTATGATGACGCAATTAAATCAATCTGCAACAGCGAATATTTTATTAAAAATTTCTCAAAAGAACAGATAAAAAGAAAAAAAGAAATTGCCACTAATATTTTATTTGAAATAATTCTGCCAATTTTATTAAGCCGCCTTAAAGACGGAATCCCTGAAAATATTGAAGCAACATGCAATTTCCAGCCTGCCATATTTCCAACAATTACTCATAAAAGAAATATTAATAATGGAATAGAAAATGTACAGTTAACATTTCAATCTGACACCCCTTTAAATGAAATAATAAAATATTTAAAAGAAATAGTTAAAATAAAAAATAATACAAAAAAGAAAAAAATGTCATTATGGGAAGGTTTTATTATGCTAAATATCGCAAATGACATAAAATTAAATCCTAAAAAATATCCAAAAGAGCCACACGTATATACAGAGCAATTAATTTCAAGGGAAATGTTTAAAAATTATGGCAAAGAGATATCGATGGAGAAGGTTAATAAGTCTTTAAGCAGAATAAAAAAAATAAAAAAACAAATTAATACCTCCTCTGACAAATAGCTTTATAGTAATTTGTCTTATACCTAATTCTTTAAATGTTGTAGCCTAAAGATATGGGCTATTTTTTTATTTTATATAACCCTAATGATTGGGCAAAAGAGTATAAAAATCTGGTAAAAATTATAATAAACGTTATCAATAAACTGTTGAAAAATAATCTTATAAATTCTGCTAATACTTAATAAATATATTATTTTAAAATTAAAGATTAACCAGGGAAAATAAGGAAAGTAAAGAAAGCTAGAAATTTGACCATTTTATTCTAAGTTTCCCCGCGCACACCATTATTTAAAACTGGAAATTGGGACTACGGGGGGGGTAAGTCGAGTGTGATTTCTTAGTAAAAATAGATATCACCTCCCCCCACACTCTAAAAATAAACTCATATATGGACATGCAATCCACAATTGAAAAATTAAAAACTAGTAACCCAAATTTTAATAAAAAAATTAACGGATTTACTCAAATTCCAAACTGGTTTATTGCATCATACAACTTTTCTATATATGAAAAAATGGTTTTAATTGTTATCAAAAAACATTTAATGAAGAAAAAAGAATGTTGGCCAAGCATAAAAACAATTGCTAAAGAAGCAGATTGCAGTGAGTATAGCGCAAAGAAGGCTATTAACTCTTTAATACAAAAGGATAGATTAACAAAAAAACGCAACGGACATTTCAGAAATAATATCTATTCAACAAACATATAGGGTTGTGAGAAAACCCTGATGGGAGCTGTCAGACAACCACTAATGAGGCGTGAGGCGTCTACTAATAATATAAATAAATAATAATAAATAGAATAATAAAGAATTAATATAACTTTATGAAATCAATAGAAAGAAGGTTCAACCTTCTAAAGGGAAAGAACCCCTACTGGTCAACTCTTATCTGCTTTTCAGAGGCTATTTATAACCAAGGCTTTGGCGAGCAGGCCATCCATAGATGGTTTAAAAAACTAGTAGACAAGGATGACTACGCCCCAGAGGATAAAAGGGCTATCTTAAGCTTTCTTAAGAACCTCTCAAAAAAGGCTGAGGACAACCAAAAATCAGGGTAAATGGCCACCTAGGAGGCGAAATTATCCCTTTATGTCTCATAATGACTCTTGATCCGTATTTAACAAGAAAATACATTTATCGCTCAACTAAAGAGTCTCTGACCTGGCTGCCCCGGACATACTATTTTGACCGTTTTTGACACTTTTTTAGAGTATCATAAGACTCATTTTAAAACCTAAAAATTAGCTAATATCTAGCAAAAACTCCAATTTAAAAAATTAACCAAAATCTTGCAAAGTAAGCCAAAAAATGGTACAATGTAGGTATCCACGTAACCTTGCAGTTACGCCCTATATTGTCCCTTAAAAACTTAATGATTTCTGACTCAAGTGCAGACAATTTAATAACTCCTCGGGAGCTATCTAGATTATTTAAGGTATCGATAGCCTCAATATATCGGCTGGTAGATAAAAGGTCCTTGCCATTCTATAAAGTTGGCGGAAACCTTAGGTTTTCTAAAACCGATATTGAGGAATACTTAAATAATGTTCGCATTGAGCCAGTACACAAATGATATGAGTGTAATTAAAAGAGGCAATAAATACTGGATATGTTTCAGATATAACCGTACCAGATACCGTAAAGCTAGCCTGGAGAATAGTTATGCTGGAGCTAAAGCGTATGAAGCTGTAATAAGACAAAGGTTAGCTAGAGGTGAAAATCTAGAAACCGAGGCGAAAAAACCTGAAAAAATATCAACCTTTCAAGAATTTAGTAAACAATGGTTTGAAGTGTATGTAAAAAATAATAATAAGTATTCTGAGGCAACTAATAAGGCGAGCATCTTAAAAACCCATCTTGTTCCTTTCTTCGGGCCTAAAAGGTTAGACCAGATAAACGGCTTAGATATTGAAAACTTTAAGGCTAAAGAAATAAAAGCTGGACTATCTTATAAGAGTATAAATAATTTTCTTATAGTCATCAGCCGCTGCCTGAAAGTTGCTCAAGAATGGGAAATAATTGAGAGAGTCCCTAGAATAAAGCTGCTTAAAGTCCAGGCCCAAAAATTTGACCACCTGTCAGAAGAAGAGTGCCAATTATTATTAGATAAATCTGACGGATTATTGAGAGACCTCATATTGGTGGCCCTTAAGACTGGCCTGAGATTCGGCGAGCTAATAGCCTTAGAATGGAAAGATATTGATTTAGCCAACCGTCAAATGACCGTCAGACAATCCATTTACCGAGGGAGGTTGGGAGGAACTAAAAGTAATAAAATCAGGTTTGTTCCTCTTCTAGACGATGTCTGTGAAACTCTTAAATCTAGACTGAGTAAAAATAGCTTTGTCTTTATCAAAGATAATGGCGATTGGTTGAGCCCAATGCTGTGTCTTAGATGGCTACACAGAGCTTGTGACAGAGCTGGAATAAGAAAAGTCGGCTGGCACACACTTAGACATACGTTTGCCTCACAATTAGCCCAACACGGAGTTTCAATAACCATTGTTAAGGATTTACTCGGGCACTCCGATATTAGAACTACTATGCGTTATTCTCACCTGACAACATCGGCGACACGAGAGGCTGTGTTACTACTTAATGTGAATAATGGCCACAATATGGCCACAATTTCTAATTTGAGAGACAAAGAATTCCCCCTATCTCTTCTAGGCAAAACAGAAATTATCTAAAAAGGCCAATAAAAAACAGGCTTTTAACCCATTCTTTAACTCGTAGTCCCTAGGGGAATCGAACCCCTGTTAACAGGATGAAAACCTGACGTCCTAACCACTAGACGAAGGGACCAAATTAGACAAAAAATAAAAATCTAATAACTAGATTTACCTTTATTCTATAGATAATTATTAATTCTGTCAATATAACGACTAGTTGTTTTTTTCCTAAAATACTCTACAATAAACTATATGTATATCCTCGGAATCGAAACCAGCTGCGACGAAACCGCCGCTTCTATTATTCAAGCCAACGCACGAACTGGCCAAATTAAGGTATTGTCTAATATTATTTCTTCCCAAATAGCCATTCACCAAAAATACGGCGGAGTGGTGCCGGAAATCGCTGCCCGGGAACATGTTTTGAATATTTTGCCAGTTATCAACGAAGCCTTAATTAAGGCTAGGGTTGATTATAAGAAAATTGACTTATTGGCGGTGACCAAGGGGCCGGGTTTAATTACTTCTTTAATTACCGGACTGGAAACAGTGCGCGCCCTGGCTTTCGCTTGGAATAAGCCTATTTTAGAAATCAATCATATTGAAGGACATATTTATTCAACTTTTATTGATCATTTAACCAAAATCAAATTCCCGGCTCTCATTTTAACGGTTTCCGGCGGCCATACTAACCTAGTGACCCTGGATAAAAATTATAGACTAAAAATAATTGGCGAAACCCTGGATGATGCGGCCGGTGAAGCCTATGATAAGGGGGCTAAAATGCTGGGCCTAGGCTATCCCGGTGGCCCCATTATTGCTCAACAGGCTAATTTGTTTAAAAAAACTGATAAAAGTAGTGATCTTAAATTCCCCCGCCCCATGTTAAATGCTGCTAATTTTAATTTTTCTTTTTCTGGCCTTAAAACCGCCCTACTATATCAATTACAAAAAGATACTCAATGGAAAAAACGATTATCAGAATATTGCTTTGCCTATCAACAGGCTATTATTGATATTTTGGTCCTTAAAACTATAAAAGCAGCCAAAAAGACTGGAGCCAAAACCATTATGCTATCGGGCGGGGTAAGCGCTAATCAAGAGCTAAAAGAACAAATGTCCGAAGCAGTTAAAAATAATCTGCCCAAAGTAAATTTTCTGACCCCTCATAGAGATTACACTACTGATAATGCTGCTATGATTGCCGCCGCAGCAGTTTTTAAGCTGAAGAAACAAAAACCAATTACTTTTAATAAATTAAGGGTTGATTCCAGTTTACAACTTAGGTAAGATAGGTTAAAATTCAAATACGCTGGCTCGATGGCGAAGTGGTCTAACGCTGCAGTTTGCAAAACTGTCATTCGTGGGTTCGAATCCCACTCGAGCCTCCTGAAGATAATAACTTGGGCTATTTTAGGGTTCAAGTTATTTTTTTAACTAGTTTAATCTTGTGGATAACTTGTGTTTTCTGTGTATAAAACCGTAATTTAAGTCTACAGTAGCGTGGACTTAAAGTCTAAAAATTAACTCTTATTTATATTTATTAAATTAATATTAGCCAAAAAACATTAAATATGTGGACTTAAGTCTACAATAGTTGACCCTCTTTTTTAAAAATGCTATAATAGAGATAAGTTCTTTAACTGACTCAATGATTTTTTGGTCAACGCTGACGTGACCAGGAGAATATTAAACGGAGCAAGTTAACCTAGTGCTAACAAAAAACAATAAAGTCTAATAAAAAAACAAAAAGAAATTTTTACTAGATTTGATTAAAAGTTAGCAAAAATAATTAAAAAACTTTTAATTTGCTAGGAGTCGGTAAAGGAATGCTCTTTAAGTCAGCAAAGTAGCTTCAAAATTTCCCTGATAATAAAGAAAATTATGACATTATTAGGGATGAGGCTCATACGGTGCCCAGTATTTATTAATTATTATTATTTTATATAATAAAAAGCGGCCCGTCATGGGCCTCTTTTTATTTTAGCCAAATATGTTATATTACTTCATATGTCATTATCTATTGGAATCGTTGGTCTGCCCAACGTGGGTAAATCAACTCTATTTAATCTATTAACCAAAAAGGGGGTGGAGGCCGCCAACTATCCTTTCTGTACCATTGATCCTAACGTGGGCGTTGTTAAGGTGCCTGACGAACGTTTGGATAAATTAGCGGCTGTTTCCAAACCAGCCCGCATTATTCCTACCACCATTGAATTTGTGGATATTGCTGGTTTAGTGGCCGGCGCCCATAAGGGTGAGGGCCTTGGTAACCAATTTTTGGCTCATATTAGAGAATGTGATGCGATCTGTGAGGTTATTAGAGATTTTAAAGATAAAAACATCATTCATGTTAATGGCCAAATTGATCCGGTCAGCGACCGGGAAACTATAAATATGGAATTAATCTTTGCTGATTTAGCGACGGCAGAGAAAAGACTGGAAAAAACTAAAAAAGAAGCTAAAAGCGGAGATAAGGAAATAATTAATAATCAGCGAATATTAGAAAAAATATATCAACATCTCAGTGCTGGAAAGGCGGTACGAGAAATGACCTTTGAAGAGGAGGAGTTAATTTTTGTTAAAACCCTTAACCTATTAACCATTAAGCCTATTCTATATCTCCTTAATATTGATGATAATCATGCCAGTGACGTTCTCCTGGGAACAGCCGATCAAATCATTAAAATTAATGTAAAATTAGAGGAAGAAATCATTAAACTGCCGGAAGATGAACAACTAGAATATATTAAAGAACTGGGTTTAGAACAAAGTGGTTTGGATAAATTAATTCAAAGCGCCTACAAGCTGTTGAATTTAGATACTTTCTTCACCACTGGATCTGATGAAACCCGAGCCTGGACCATTAAACAGGGATCCAGGGCACCTCAGGCCGCCGGAGAGATCCACACCGACTTTATTAAAGGTTTTGTCCGGGCTGAAGTAATAAATTGGCTAAAATTAGTAGAATGCGGCAGTGAAACCAAGGCCAAAGAATTGGGTTTAATCCGTACCGAAGGTAAGGACTATGTTGTTCAGGATGGAGATGTCTGTCATTTTTTAATAAACCGATAAAACTTGCTTTTTATACCTAGAGATTATAAACTAACCTGATCTTATTTTTGAACTTTAAAATTTAAAATAATCCCCAAAACCTTAGCACCATGAAAAAAGCAGTAATTCTGTATCTGATTTCCCTGATTTGCCTCTGTTCTTTTGGGCAAACTGATTCCTCTGATTTTAAAATCATTGATCTTCAATCCAATGATTTGGAAAAAGTGGTAACCATCCGCCAAGCCCTGCCCAGTATTAAATACAATGTAAAAGTGCAGGATCGCAAACTCTATCAACAGGCTATCAATATTACCGTTGACAGCATCATCGACACCATCACTGTCACTCGGGGTGTTTCTGACTTTCAAATTATCGCTACCTACTTTAACCCCAACCATTGGTATGTAGATGTATCCACACCATCACGAGAAAAAGAAAAAAATGTCGGCTTCTTGAAATTAAAAACCAAAGAAGACTGGTCCTGTTCAGCTCAAAGTTATATTTATTTTCCTAAAGATAAACGGCTAATCTATAATTACCACCCCGATTTATATTTCTTTACAGTGAGGTGGGATGGCTGGTTAATTTTTGGCCACATAATCATGTTAATCGGTTTTCTAATGATTTTGAGTTTATTTGTAATCAATATCATCGAAAAAAGATTAAATAAAAAAGAAAAATTTGTAAATCGCTTGTTTAACATGGATCCAGAAAGTTTTGTGCTATTAATTCTACTACTAATAATCAGCGGTATTATTATTGCCTGTCATCATCTCTGGTCATTGATCATCTGGCTAGCCTTATATATTATTTTTTTTGTTTTGCCATTAGTTCTCCCCGTCTGGATGAAAAAAATAAAAAAATACCTCACTCACAAGGGGAGACGGCGCAAGAGGAGTCAAAAAACTGATTATTTAGATGATGTTATACATCATCGTCTTTGCCCTTAAGTAAAACACAAAACGGAACTATCTAGTTCCGTTTTTTAAATTTCTTTATTAATATTAATTATTCTTTTTCCAATACCACTATTTCCCGATAAACCTTTTGGCCGGGGCGTCCATAGGTTAAAGTATTTCGATTAGTTAATTTAATTGATTTATCATTCTTCAACTTTTTAGGAATAAAATTAATTATTCTAAAACCGGAATAATCTGGATTAATCGGTTTTTGCCCATAAAACAAAGGCCAAACCATAATTACTCGGCCGCCTTTTTTAAGGATTTTATGAAATTCTTGCAGAGCTAAACCATATAACTCTTCTAAATTCTTTATAACTATCTTAAATTCAATTAAACCTCGTTGGGGGCCCAAGTAGGGTTCAGTAATAATTGCAGAGACTGAATTGGTCTTCACAAATTTAGACAAATCAACCATATTTTTAACTAATAATTTCAAATTAACATTTTTAATTTGATACAAATCTCTAATCCAACTAATATTCTTTTTAGTATTTTCGATGGCTTGGGCAGAAATATCAGAGCCCACTAAATTACGGTAGCCTCGCAGCATAGCTTCACTTAAAATAGTGCCTGACCCACAAAAGGGATCAATGATTAAATCATCTAGCTTACTAACTTGAGCTAAGTTAATCATGATTTGAGCTAATTTGGGCGGCAACATGCCGGATAAATCATCCCGAGCCGGGCGACCGTAGTCACGTCGTGATAAATCTTTGAAGGGCTGAACAGCTAAAGTCTCACCAATCAAAATTTGTGTTCCTGATTCTACTAAAATAATTTCCAGACCTCGACCGACTAATTTATTTTGAGTTATTACCACACTGGAAAGGGTTGTTTCTTGGCTAACAACTAAGCGAGAGCTGATTTTTTGTTCGGTAAAATATTTTTTTAGCTTTAGCCCTAGATCTTTTTTGTTAAACTTACGCTGACCGTAGTCAGAAAATCCGAAGTTAAACTTACCGCCACCTCCTTGGCTCTGTTTATCAATCGCCACTGATTTAACGGAATTTAATAATTCTTGTTCATTATTCTTAATAATTTTCCGGATAACTCCGATTTTAATGGTCCCACCCAGAGAAACTATTAAATTACCAGCTTTAATCTCCTGATCGGTTTCCCAAACTAAAAAGTCTGGCGCCAATAATTCAACTTCTTTCAAATCCAATAGTGCTCCCAATTCAGCCAGGGAGAGAGTCTGATTATTGCCTAAAACAAAAAAATATTTCATATGACTCTATCATATCCTAATCTCCGGACTCTTGCAATTTTAAAACCTTTATGCTAAAGTTTGAGCACAATTAAATAATCATGATATCTTTCCCACATCTTGTTTATATTCAAGATAATTCTGCTAACATTAGAGTAGAATTAAAGGTATTCTAAGCCCCAAAAATCTTGGAATACTTGGGGATTTTATTTAATAAGCCGCCTTTAGAAAATCTTTATCGAAAATTTAAATGATTTTTAGGGGCCATTATGTATACTAAATATGTCAAAAACCAAAAAAGCAGAAACCAGCCATTACGAAATTTTATTCATCATTCCGAATAAATTTACGGAAGATGAATCCAAAACCGTGATGGATATGGTGGAAAAAACTATCACCGATAACGGTGGGCAAATCACTCTCAGTGAATACTGGGGCAAAAAGAGATTAGCCTATGAGATTAAACACAATACCTACGGCTACTATGGTTTATTTGAATTTGATGTAGCCGGGGAATTACTGGCTAAAATTGATCAAACTCTTCGCCTGTCAGCCGACGTTCTACGTCACCAGATTGTTATTAAGAAAATTAAGAGCCAGGAAGAAGTAGATCGCGATCAAAAAATTCAAGCTAAAATCAACTCCAAGAAAGTCGAAGTCGACAAAAAGGAAAAGGAAGTAGAAAAAACTAAAAAAACTTCTTCAACCAGAAAAGAAAAGAAAGTTGATCTCAAAGATTTAGATGAAAAATTAGAAGGCATTTTAAATGCTGATGATTTAATCTAATAAATTTATATATCATTAACAATGGCTTAATGATATTAATCAAATTAAAAATATGAATTTAAACAAAGCCATGATCATCGGGAATCTAACCCGGGATCCAGAATTAAGAAATACACCCTCTGGACAAAATGTTGTTTCTTTCTCCGTGGCGACTAATTTGATCTGGACAGATCAAAGCGGTCAGCAACAAAAGAAAGTGGAATTTCATAATGTCATTGCCTGGCGTAAACTGGCCGAAATCTGTGCCAAATACCTTCATCGAGGCTCTAAAGTTTTTATTGAAGGTCGCTTGCAAACTACTGACTGGACCGGACAGGACGGGGTGAAGCGCTATCGCACAGAAATTGTGGCTGAAAACATGATTATGTTGGACAATAAAGGCGCCGGAGCTGCTCCTAGCCAAAGTATGCCCAATGATTCTGGCGAAGCCATCATCGAAATACCTGAAGAACCAATTGGCGATGAAGAAATTCGCGTGGAAAATATCCCCTTTTAATAATTAATAAAACTATGCCTACAAAAAAATCTAAAGATTGTTATTTTTGCATGAACAATCTAGAAGTTGACTATAAAGATACCAGAACTCTAAGACGTTTTGTGAATTTTTATATGAAAATCCTACCGGGAAAACGCACCGGAGTGTGTAATTGGCACCAAAGAAAACTAGCCACTGCCATTAAGCGTTCCCGGGTGATGGCCCTGTTGTCAGCGACTCATAAATAATTAAGTTAACTCTATGTTAAATTTTAATGAAATAAAGACCGGCCGTATTATTAAAATTAACGGCGAACCATTTGTAATCCTGAAAACCGATCATCATAAAATGGGCCGCGGTGGCGCTGTTTTGAAAACTAAGTGCCGCAATTTAATCAACGGCAATATCCTAGAAAGAACCTTCCAGGGAGCAGAAAAAGCCGAGGAAGCAGAAACCAGAACTAAAAAGGCTAATTTCCTCTATAAGGATAAAGACGAAGCCTATTTCATGGATAATGAAAGCTTTGAACAATTTAGTTTACCCCTAGAAGAAATTGGTGAACAAGCTGAATTCCTAAAGGATGGCACCGACGTAGATGTTCTCTATTTTGAAAATAAGCCAGTTACCATTAGTTTGCCGATTAAAATGGAATTTAAGGTTATCAGTGCTCCTCCGGGAGTTAAGGGTAATTCTGCCGGCAATGTTAACAAGGTAGTTGAGATTGAAACCGGCGCCCAAATTTCTGTCCCCATGTTTATTAATGAAAATGATGTCATTAGAATTAATACGGAAACCGGAGAATACGTAGAAAGAGCTAATTAATAAAACCGCCCTAACTGGGGCGATTTTTGTTTTGGCCTATTTGGCAGGAGAATGATATAATAAAAGAAATCAATAACTATAATATGACCCTGGGAATTATAATTTTTATTGCCTTTTTTCTATTACTAGCTCTAGTCCGCCTAGATCTAGCTCTTTTATTTATTGTGGCCACTCTACCTAGTTATTTGATTCGCTTTAAAATCTTTATGCTGCCCAGCACTCTGCTAGAAGCCATGATTTTAATTGCTTTTGCCGTTTGGTTTATTGGCCAAGTCCTGCCTCGTCTGGGCACCTGGCTGAAAAACCGTCGTCAACGAATCCCCTATCCTTTCTCCTGGGAAATTATCATCTTAATCGTTCTGTCATTAATCGCGGCCGGTGTATCCGGGTTTAGTAATAGCTCCCTGGGAATCTGGAAAGCCTATTTCTTCGAACCCATCCTGCTATTTATCCTTCTTTTAAACGTCTTTAAAAATAAAAAAGGTTGGGGAAAAATAATTATGGCCCTAGTCGTTTCCACCCTATTGATTTCCCTAGTAGCCATTTATCAAAAAATTACCGGCCAATTTATCTTTAATGATTTCTGGGCGGCCACCGAAACTAGACGGGTAGTCTCCTGGTTTGGCTTTCCCAACGCCATTGGTCTATACCTGGCTCCCTTGGTAATGTTGCTGATTGGTTTGTTTTTTTCTTTACCCCGAAAAACTACCCTCAACCAAGCTCTGCTAAAAATACTAATAATTCTAGCAGTTATAGCCTCAATTTTAGCTATCTACTTTGCCCATTCCGAGGGTGCTCTAATCGGTTTAATTGCAGCTTTATTTATTTTTGGAATTTTAGCTGGTAAAAAACAACGAATTATTACTTTAATTCTGACAGTTATTATCATTGGCGGAGTTTTTGTTTCCACTTCAGCCAGAAATTATGCGATTGATAAGATAACTTTAAATGATTTGTCCGGCCAAATCCGCCAACGACAGTGGAAGGAAACTTTATTAGCCTTGCAGGGGATTAAATTCTTAACCGGTGCGGGTTTAGCCAACTATCAAACAGCAGTTACTCCCTTTCATCAGGAAGGTATTTTCTTTAATAGCGATAATTTAGAAAATTTTGATGAGCAGTTGCGAGCCAGCGCTGAATTAAGGGCTAAATATTGGCAGCCGGTAGAAATTTATCTCTACCCCCACAACATCTTTCTAAATTTCTGGAGTGAGTTGGGGTTACTGGGCGCTTTAGTCTTCAGTTGGCTGATAGTTAAATATTTATTTATTTCCTTCAAGCTAACTATTATTTTTAATCGTGAAAAAAAATCAGAGAAATATTTAGCGCTCGGGCTACTAACTGCCATGACCGTAATTGTAATTCACGGTTTAGTGGATGTACCTTATTTTAAAAATGATTTATCAGCCATGTTTTGGATTTTGTTGGCTCTTCTGGGCGCCCTTAATCTAGAACAACGCTTTGGATCAAGAACTTTAGATAATAAATAAAATTAATTAATAAAAATATGAAAAACTCTAAATTATTTTGGTTAAGCGTTTTAAATGCTCTGGGGGTAGCAGTCTATATTTTTCTAGTAGTTCTCTTTCTGGGCAATGCCGAGCGCTTTTTGGGAGCACAGGACAATAAAATATTGTCACCCATGATCTTTCTGCTATTATTTGTTATTTCAGCTCTAGTCACTAGTTTTCTAGTGCTGGGCAGACCGATTATGCTATACATCAGTGGCCTTAAAAAGGAGGGATTAAAGGCCCTCCTTTACACCGGCCTAGGTCTTTTGCTAATCTTAATTATTGTCTTTGTAATTTTCCTATTGATCCGCTAACCGGAAAGGTGGCCGAGTGGTTGAAGGCACAGCTCTCGAAAAGCTGCATACCAGAAATGGTATCGAGGGTTCGAATCCCTCCCTTTCCGCACTGAATTAAAATCGCTTTTATTTTCAATTTTAGAGAGAATATTATATGGCTCTTTGAATGAAATATTAGCGATTTTTTTATTAACGACACTAGCGTTCCAAAGTAGAGTTATTAAAGTATTTCGCTGTTCGTCAGGTTTTTTAGATAAAAACTCTTTTTGCATTGTTTTAGGCTCTAATTACGCGTTTCTTACCCGTACCAAAGTAATATTATCTTGGCTCGTTGTTTTGCTTTCTAGTTCTCGCAAGTCTTTATTAATAAG
>Ga0172369_10005964_pt1 | contig 14738 bp, 17 predicted proteins | sample LakKiv25m_FD_114539 | JGI IMG/M metagenome (GOLD analysis project Ga0172369, IMG submission 114539) | Freshwater microbial communities from Kabuno Bay, South-Kivu, Congo - kab_022012_11.25m | ecosystem: Environmental > Aquatic > Freshwater > Lake | place: Democratic Republic of the Congo...
ATTCATTGGAGGAATGTCCGGGGCGAAGCAGTTGCGGTTTCAGTCGAGCGGAACCGGAGCGTCTTACTGGTGGGGGGGAGGTGTGCAATTCGGGTCTCCGTCGTCCTTGCGGAAGTTCTACGCCACGAATTTCCGCGACGTGAATCACGGCGCGGGAACGGAAGCTGACACGTACGTGAAACCAGCTATATAGCGGTATCAAACATCAGCATGCAGACGAGACCCCGCTTGACGCGGGGTTTTTTATTTGGAGGTGCGTCCATGAATCCGCAGTACGTGATCATCCACCACTCGATTACGAAGGACGGGCTGGTCGCCGACTGGGAGGCCATCCGCAGGTACCACAAGGAAACAAACGGTTGGTCCGACATCGGATACCACTACGGGATCGAAAGGGTGGGCGGCGGCCTATCTCTGCAGATCGGCCGCCCGGAATCGGAAACCGGGGCGCATTGCAAAGAGATGCACATGAACCTCAAATCCCTCGGGATCTGCGTCGTGGGGAACTTCGACCTGGCGCCCCCGGGTTTGGAGATCATGCGGTTCCTGGCGGACATCGTTAGGCGGAAGGTCGCGGAATACGGCATCCCGGTCAACGCAGTCCTCGGGCACCGGGAGGTCGGGCTGATGGCCGGATACGACTGGAGGAAGGGGCAGTACAAGAGTTGCCCGGGGCGGCATTTTCAGATGGACGTACTGCGGGCGATGCTCTCCGGCGAGCTCAAGATCGCATGAAGGTAGGGTTGTGCTGGCCCGGATTCGACGGGTGGTTCCCGCCGTTTACGGAGGAAGAGGTCTGCGCGATCTGCAAAGAACGATTCGGGAGGTGTGAAGATGGGAAGCATTCTTTCGCTGGTGGTGCCGGCTCTAATCCCGGCGGTGGCAGACGGGCTGAGGGGAGTGTTCAGCAGGCTCACGGGCGGGGCGGGAGCCAAGCCGCAGAACGTGGAGGAGCAGATCAAACTGATGGCCGCGGAGAATGAGCGGCTGAAAGCCTTGGCGGAGTTGGATAAGCCTTCGGAGAACATCTCCCCGTGGGTAGCGGATCTGCGGGCGTCGTTCCGCTACATCGCAGGGTGCTTGATCATCCTGGCGGCGGTTTCCTCGCTTTACGTCCGCACGGATCTCTACCTCCAGGACGCCGTCTGGAACCTCGCGGGGAGCGTATTCGCGTTCCTTTTCGGGGACCGGATGTACATCAAGTTCGTAAAAAAGTAGTCGGGTGACGACATGGAGCAGACGATCTCGGGAGTGGTGACCGGGGCGATTATCGCGGGAGGTGTGGCGGGACTCGTGTCCGTGGGCGGGGCGATCGCAACCGTGAGCTTCCTACGCCAGTCGTTCACAGAGTTCAAGACGGACACTGGGTCAGCGTTCCGTGAGTTGTGGAAAAAGGAAGGGGAGCAGGATGCGCGGCTGAACACGGTAGAGCGGAAGCACGAGGGACTAGAACGGGAACACAACCTCCTGACCCGGGAACACCGGGTGCATCATGGAACTACGGATACGAGGCTATAGAAGAGGGGACCGCCCGGAGGCGGCCCCCTCGTTACTCTACTTTTTTCCTGTGCCGTACGGACTCTGGTTCGTCGGTTTGAGAGATATTCCCTTCTTGCTCGCCTCTGTCTGGACCGCATCGGGCGTTCTGCCCATTTTCAAACCGATAACCCGAGTAGGAGTGTTATGGGCGGCAAGATCCTTAAGGGCCTTTACGTCCTTGCCGGTCCACGGTTTCCCGTGATTTCCTGGTGTCTTGGCCATTCATGATCTCCTTGGCTTCGATATTTTTTTACTTTCTTCCATCTACACGCGGCCCCATCAGTGATGATCTGCACATCATGTGCGACCACCCCCACCCCTGCCCCATGGATTTCACTTGATCTTGCCGAACCGGTTGGCGATAATTCACCATCGTACAGGCTACGAGGCCCCGATCCGAACGCATCGCGTGAGGGGCATTTCAGAATGGCCGGGGGTCGCTCCCCGGCCTTCTACTTTCAAGATATATCGTCTGCGAGTTTCTTCTCAATTTTATTTACGGCGTACATCACCAAGGTGTGATCCTTTCGCTGAACTTGGTGTAAATTAACGCCATGGCCTGCAAGTCCCGCAGTATTGTCCTGCTCTTCGCAATCATGCTGCCGCTTTCCTGCGTTTCCCCTTCTGCTCCTGTTTCCGCTGACCCCGCGGTCGCGCCTGCAATCAACGTCTTATTCTCCCCCCGTGGGGGAGCGACCGAAGCCGTTGTCCGTGAACTCAGGAACGCGAAGAAGGAGGTCCTCGTACAGGCATACAGTTTCACCTCCGCCCCGATCGCGAAAGCCTTGGTGGACGCGCACAAGAGGGGAGTGAAGGTCACGGTCGTTCTGGACAGGAGCCAACGAGGTGAGCGTTATACGTCGGCCACGTTCGTTGCGAACGCTGGGATTCCCACCCACATTGACGCCAAGCACGCCATCGCTCACAACAAGATCATGATCATCGACGGGGCCACGCTGATCACCGGCTCCTTCAACTTCACGAAGGCGGCGGAGGAGAAGAACGCGGAAAATCTGCTCGTCATCAAGGGCGATGTAGGGCTGGTGAAAAAATACATCGCCAACTTTGAGGAGCATCTGGGGCATTCGGAGAAGTACGAGGGGCGTTAAGGCTGACTGAACAATTCAGCCCAAAGGAGATACATTGGCCCTTTCGCTTCATGGCGTTCAGCCTTCAAATGTATTTCGCCTCATCGGTGAGGACGAGAACAGCGGCAGTTTCGCGCTGGGCTGGGTACTGGAAAAAAGCCTCGCTTACAGGAAGCTCGTTGTACACGTAATCTTCGGGAAGGCCCTTGATGTTAAGAATATGGTGGTTTCACTCCAGAGGCATAGGCGGGACGGAGGATATACCGATGTGGAAATCCAGGACGGCCATCGATTCCATGCCGTTTTGGAGGCCAAGCGATGGTGGGAAGTGCCCGGAGTCAAGCAGTTGCAGCGTTACCATCCCCGTCTGGTTGCCAGCGGAGCCGCCCGCCAGCGGCTGGTGTCAGTGAGCGCAGCCGATGTCGGTTACGCAAACAAGCGATTGCCGTCCGACATCGACGGAGTAGGCGTTGTTCACTTGTCATGGGGTAATTTGCGGCGGCTGGCGATGACAGCGCAAACTTACGTGTCAGGTTTCGAGGAAAAGCTCTGGCTTCGGCATTTTATCTGGCACCTACAGGAGTACGCGTCCATGGAACGACAGTCTGACAATACTGTTTTCGTAGTGGCGCTTGGGAAACAGCCCATGGTGAAAGGACGACCCCACACGTGGATCGATGTCGTTGAAAAGGACGGGCGCTACTTCCACCCTGTAGGCAACAATTGGCCGGTTCAACCACCGAATTATATCGGCTTCAGGTATGACGGTAAACTTCAGTCGGTCCACCACATCGATAGCTTCGAAGTGGTCGAAGATTTATCGACGTACAACCCGCAGTGGTTAAAAACCGACTTCGATCACTTCGTTTACAAACTGGGACCGGCGATGCGCCCATCCCGCGATATTCGAACCGGAAAGATCTACATGAATGGTCGGGTGTGGTGCGCGATCGATACACTTCTTTCTGGAGCTTTTTCCACGATCAGTGACGCGCGAGACGAGACGAAGCGTCGATTGGCTGAATGAGTCGACCGTAACCGTAAAGGATAAAGCTAACAGTTGCCCCCTCTCCCCGCGCCTGGCCGGGCCCTCAGATCTTATCTCCTCATTCTTGCCCTGATCTTTTCGGCATTCTTCATCGCTGGAACCGTTGCGCCCAAGCAATTCAGGCAGAGTGGGGTCGATGCGTTGCAGCCCCTTCAAGAGGAGTATCAAAGCATGGGAGGCGGGAAGCTTTATTTCGCCCTCCTTGTTCGCAACGTGATGGTGTCGATCATGATCATGGTGTCTGGAGTCCTCTTCGGGATCGTCCCGGTGTTTTCCATGGCATCAAATGGATTGCTCTTGGGCGTAGTATGCCGACAGAGAGCGGATGCGACGGGTATCGCGAAGGCCGCGCTGGAAGTGTTGCCCCACGGGATCATCGAAATCCCCGCGCTCCTAATCGCGGCATCATACGGCCTGTGGCTCGGCCTTACGTTCATTCGCCGGATGCGGGGGAGGGAAAGCACACCCATCAGATTCCATATCGAGCATGCCTTTCGGCGGTACTTCGCTATCGTGTTCCCGCTCCTGATCGTCGCGGCGGCGATTGAGACGATGCTCATACTGAAGATTGGATAGGGGTGAAGGAACAGTTTCCGCGAAGGGGCGCTCGCTTGTCACGAGATTAGTTCCGCTTCTGCTCTGATAGAGTCCCCGGCGAGACACCACTCTCCAGAAAACTGCAATTGTGATGGTTCTGCCCATTTCGTGATAGCGAGCAGATGTCCCACTTGATACAATCCGCGTGATGCCACCCCCGACCAGACAAGTAGAACTTTGGTGTGACAGCTTCCATGAGGGGACTTGGGCCTGCGAGGAAATCGTCAGCCTATTGCCGTCGGCCACCTGCTCGGTCTCCTATCACCTTGGGTTCCTGCCCGTATACCGGTTTGACACTCCTGAGTTCTCCTTGGTCATCCAGGTTTTTGGGGACTACGCCTCATGGGAGTTTATTCCTGACTCCATTAAGGAGTTGCTGACATGGGGGAAGCCAGACCTCGTTGCCTATGACCGCGAAGCCAACCGAATTCTCTTTGCAGTTGAGGAGACGGCCGCGGTCCCTACGGGCAACCAGGCACTCCAGCGGTGCGAGCGGATGTACGGAAGCAGCCGAAGCCGCATTCCATTCTGGTATCTGCTCAGCGAGTACGGTGTCCATATCGATGGTGGTACTCGACGTGCATCAATATGGCCGACCATGATGGGATTAAAGTTGACGCAACATTATCGGACTCCCTGTCTCGTCCTCAGTTACTCGAGCGAGAGTTCGCCAGAGGATTACGGGGCTGGAGATGGGACCTTGAGTCTCTTCCAAGCGTTAACAGCGATCCTAAGGAACTTTGCCAAGGGGTGTTCATTGTTGCAGGATCTCGGACCACTCCTTGCAACGCAATATCAGGCGATGCTTACTTTCGTTGGTTCACAAGGCGAAAACCTTACAGGTTTCATCCCCCAAAGGGAAAAACTTACAGATTCCTCTACGGCCTCCATCCTTGCCTCGATTGCAACCGGAGAGACAACACCTGCAAGCGGTGGTTTCCTCGAGTGGCCGATCACCTCAGGTCTCCCCCCGAAGTTCTTAGAGGAGCAAAGCCCATCGGACTTGATCAAGCCAGATATATTGCTCCCCGCTGTCGAGGCTCTCAAGACAAAAAAAGTTTGTTATACGCTATCAACAAACGCTGGCTCGCGACCCCAGCCCCCTAAAGAACTCGCTGAGTGGATAAAGCAGCAGGAGGGACACTTCAAACGAGGGTCGTTATTGGCCGTGCCCGCCGCCTTTTCAATGAAACTTGCTGATTTTCCACCATCAATAGGTGGTGGCCGGCATGTTACGACAGCAAAGAACATTCTTTATCTAATAGATAAATGGAAATACCTTCGCAAAGTCATTGAGGTTGCTTACCCGCGCTTGGAACGTCGATTGCCTTCATGGGGGGAAGAGGAGCCTTGCCTCCTATATGTAAGCAATAGCGTGAAACCGGGCCGCATCTTCGGTGATCCATTTACGGGACAAATAGCCGCTTTTGCATCGATCTTCGGTAAGTTCGATCTTCGTTCCCGCAGAACCATCGCTTATTTTCCTCACCAAGCGCACGGGCAAGTCCAACTGAATCGCGAAAGGGCCAACAAAGGATTTCTTATTATTTCCGAGCTCGTCGATCTCTTGATCTTTCACGCGGGAGTTGTCCTAGACGTGAAGGAGAAATCATGGATCTGATACAAGCAAACGGAAGCACTTTTCGCGTTACAGAGGAGCTTGCGCGGTGGCGATTTGAACTAGAGATCAAAGCGAGCGAAAATTGGTGGATTGCATTCACAAATCCAACGGCTGGACCATGGAAGCGTCTGATGGGGCGCAAGAATGATGGAACTATGGGAGAAGTACACCGATTCCAGCGAGATGAGGATAGACCCGACTTAGTATTAGTCTGCGACGCCGCCCGGGAAATTGCAATCATCGAGGCGAAGGACACTTTGGAAAAGCTGATCGTAAAATCGCAGGTGATAAAATCGGTCGGGGTGATAACGAACTTGGCACGACTTCTTTCGGAGAAGTCTGACAACTCGTACTGGAGGGAACGCGCCCATTATGGCATCGTCGCGGGACTCCTCTGGGCATCAGTTGATGATACTTCCGCTAAGTCTTTCGATGCGATGGTCAAACATTATCGAGATGAACTCCCGCGCGTTGCCATCTTCGGAGTGGAGGTACTGAAAGACCCAACTGGCCAATTATCCTGCCGAGAGTTATGGGCCCCTCGAACCCGCCCAGAGGGCATGCCTGCGATGTGTCGTCCAGCGTGTCTATCGTAGTCAATCTGACCAATGTATATTTGCTGTGGGTGATCAGGCGAAGAGATTTAGCTGGGGGCTTATTGTAATTGATCCAACGATAGCAACACATTCTTCACCATCAAAGACAACCCAACTCGCAAGCATGCGCTTAACGAGAGTAGGATTGGGCACCCCAAGGCGAGAGAGGTTCGACGAGATACGCGCATAGAGAGATGGGAATGCCACGGGGCCGTTGTGAAGTGCATCTATAACAACTTGCCGAAGCTCTTCCTCGAATCGAGGCCCTTCACTCAAGGAAGGGCCTTGCCACTGACGCCTCCCTTCATTCTCCGCGGCAAATAGTTCATTCACCAGTACGTCGAGTCTATCAAATAGATCTGCGGCCAGATTCTTCTCAAGCCAAGTAAGAAGAGCCACACGATTTACAACCTCTGTCGGAACAGATGAATCGTGTGCGATTGCTACAATCCGCAGGGCTTCCGTTAGGTGTTCGAGATCACGGCTTGGCGGTGCAGAGTCCTGAATAAAGGTGCAGTAGAAGTCCCCGATGTAGCTACCGTCACGTGCGAGTTGTGCCTTAGTCGACACTACTGCAGGATGTTGATACATCACGCTTGAACAGCTAAGGCCGGCTGCTTGAACGGCATCTAGCAGCGCACTCCATGCCTTGAGGTTGTTGTTGTTGAAGGTCACTACCACCTTGCCCTTCGGCGCAAGAATCCTGCCTACCTCTCCCAGTGCAACTCGAAGACCGTGCTGGTATCTTTCCCAGGCTACAGCCTTTGGCAGTCGATCCGTCACGGAGATGTCTTCATCAGCGCTGGGCCATCGCCCCAGGAAACTATTCCACATTGAAGAGAATTCGACGTACGGGACCGAATCCCCGTAGGGAGGGTCAAGGAAAACGACATCTGCTTTCATTTTCTTCGCAGAAACTGTTTGGAGAAGTTCAGACGCAGTTCCACAAAAGATCTCTGGCTTACTGAGTCGGCCAGAAAGCGCACGAAGATCTGATAGGCCCCGTACCAGTTTCTTAAGGCGAGCCCTGACATGAGGAATCGGGCTTGTCTCCAGGTGAAGCGGAGGTACCCAGAAACCCGGTACAGTCCACGCTTGCCCCCCTGTCGTGAGGTCATTTCGATAAGGAATGAGACGGGAACATTGGGCGATTGCAGATGTGAGGAGGATCAATGCCGCATTCTTCATTCGTTCATCTGCAATGCTGTGGAATCGCTCTGCCAATTCTGAGAGACAAGAAAAATTGCGGGGCGTGAAGAGGTGATGCGTTTTCATTCCAGCAAACGTGAGAACACGGCGGTTGACCGAAAATTCTCGATCAAACTGTTCTCCCGAATGTAACGCGGAACGAGATAATGCCTCTTGTTTCCTGCAGAGGTCGGGGTCTCGAACTGTTGATGAGTAGGTAGTAAGTTGAACTATGCGCGTGGATTTCAATCTCTCAAGGTTGAAGTTCAGACGATCCCCGCACTGTGGACAGCAGTACATTCGACCTCGCTTCCGAGCTTCTGTGGAGGCAACGTCTACCTGGCACTGTTGGCAGCAGACCACGATGGCGTGGACTGCATAGCGAAGTATCTGTCCATTAATGTCGTAAAGGTGATGGTGGTTCCGCTCGACAGCGTCTAAATGTGGATGGACGGTTTCAAGAAAGAGATTGGGATCGAGCGGCGCCAGCGTGAGCTGTGAGATTGCGGCCGCAATCGGGTTCACATCCGCGCCAAGGCAATCGAAACCAAGATTCGCTGCTTCGCTGAGTGCCACCCCTGAACCGCAGAACGGATCAATGAAAAGACCCGGCCCAGAGGCTCGCATGGACCGGAATATCGCCCTAAGTACGTTGTGGGGTTTCCGCGCCCAGTACTTGTGGATCAAGTACGCAGGCGGATGAGTCTCGGCTGCGATCGCAGTTATTTGTGTTGGCTGCATGTACTTGTTGTCTTTCGGAAGACAAGGACAAAATCATTGAGACTAATGCCCACCGTATCGCCTTTGCGACGTTGGCTTGCAACCCATGACGCCTCGGTGTACCGGGGAACCCTGAGGGCAACAAGTTCCAAGCGAAGCGGAAGGTGAGAAATATTTCCAAGGATCATATTAATCGTTGGAACGTAATGGCCTCGAAGCACCGTGTCACCGATCATTAACGAGAGGATTCCCTCGTTTGCGAGTTCAGATGTAAGGTTCTCGAGGGTAACCGTCATGTCGTGCACATATTGCTCAACGTGTTCTGGTTTCCCAATTTTAAAGGATTCCCGGATTTCCTGTTTGCGAACGTGTTTGTGGTCGAATCCCATCCAAGCAAGTTCCAAGCTGTTAATGGATGAATACTTGTAGTTGTTGAAGTACGGGGGATGGGCGATGATCAGCTTCGGGAGTGCAGGGGAATCTGGAGGGGGAAACTCGAGCGCGTTATGCATCTGTACGAGTACATGCGTCTTCTTATTGACGGGCAACGCCCGCACAGCTTCGAGTGATGACGCAAATCGTTCGCTGAATGTAGGCCATGCGTTTGGAAGCGCAGTAGCTGCGTCTAGGAATAGACGGCCCTGCTGGGTTGTAGCGCGAGAAACTCGCCTGACGGTTGCGGCGAATGCGGCAAGAAGCAGATTCTTGCAATCCCCCTCGGTTTCTTGGTCGATAGCTGCCCTTATGCGACCGAGACTCCCTATGGTGGAAGGGAGGAACCAGTGCTCTGGGTTTCTAAGCCCCACTGGTCGAGGGAGGGTCTCACGTGGCCCTTTATCAAAGGAAGAACGCACTCGTTCGAAACTGGCGAGAACATCTGGCGCAAACAACGCTCTAGTCTTCACACAAGTGAGCAGGATGCTGAGTGGAGAGACGTCTCGCGCAACGACGTGTCTATTGGCTAAGAGGGCCTCCACGGCAGTTGTTCCGCTTCCAACCATGGGGTCGAGGATCCATTCTGATTCCTCAGTAAAGCGGGAGATAAGGTGAGCCGCCAGAGGTGGTGGGAACTTCCCGAAATAGCGGTAGATTCCGTGAGTAGAGTAGGCAATCTGCCGATTGGTCCCTTGGCTTGTCCATGCTTCGCAGGGGGCCAAATCCGCCAATTGTGCACGTGCCAACATCTCCCTCTCCTCTAGGCGGAGTAAGCCATCAGAGCGCACGAGAAGTGTTGGTCGAGGGGGGAGGTCACATGGCAGAAGGTCGTATTGCAATGTGGGCTTCATTGGTAAGCAATGTAATACCTGTTTGAATTATAGTCAACAGGATCTGAGAAGATGAGCATTGTGAATCGTCCCGGGTTCAGTGGAGACTCGCTTGTGTGAGTCCGGCTGTATCTGTCCTATTATTTCCCGTCCAATAGAGCATCTCGTATACCGCCGGCGGGATGTCGCCAATCGGTTCGAGCAGCCGCCGGTTGTTGAATCAATCGACCCATTCCAGGGTCGCGAACTCGACATCGTCGATGCCCTTCCAAAGCTGCTCAAGTAGGAGGAAAACGTCGTGTATTCATCCGAGGCAGGGTCGTAAAGCCGGGTCTTTCGACCAGGATGGTCGATGAGCCCCCACCTGAGAAGGGCGATCTTACGTCCGCTACCCGACGAGGCGGCTCGCACGGTGGCTACGGACTGGGACGGGGCGATATTGTTGCGCGGCGACCACGCAGGCAGTGTGGAGACGCCGAATTCCTTGGCAAGGACCTGGTCCGGTTCGAACAGGGTGAACCGGCCGCACATGGACCGCCCTCCTCTTGTCTTCCCAAGGGATTCGTTTAAACTTCATTCATGAATAACTGGCTACGAATTCCCACGTTTATTATCCTCCTGTTGGCGGTTGTTTGCTTCTCCTGTTCATCCCAATCGACAGTCTCTGCCGCTCCCTCAATATCCACCGCCGCCATCGAAGTATTTTTTTCTCCGCGAGGTGGGGCTACCGAAGCTATCGTCCGTGAACTTGGGAATACGAAGCAGGAGATCCTCGTCCAGGCATACTCGTTCACCTCCGCACCGATCGCGAAGGCACTCGTAGACGCATACAAACGGGGGGTGAAAGTCACAGTTGTCCTCGACAAGAGCCAACGCGGTGAACGGTATACCTCGGCTACTTTCGTGGCAAACGCGGGGATCCCGATTTTTATCGACGACCGGCATGCCATAGCGCATAACAAGATCATGATCATCGATCGCTCAACCATGATTACTGGGTCGTTCAACTTCACGAAAGCGGCGGAAGAGAAGAACGCGGAGAACTTGCTCGTGATTAAAGGGGACCAGCGGTGGTGAAGAAGTATCTCGATAATTTTCAAGACCACCTTGGACACTCGGAGAAATATATGGGCAGGGGCGACTGAACGGTTATCTTCCGGCTCTCTCCTCACAGGAGGTGGCGTTGAATCCTCGGAAATCGTTTGTTGTGGCTCTTGCGATACTCTTCCTCACCTCATTTTTCTCACCATCTCTGACATTTGCTCGAGGCGGGGGCCATGGCGGCGGGCATCGTTCCTCCGGAAGCCATTCGGGAAGCCATCCATCCGGCAAGCATTCCTCCAAGTCCTATTCATCGTCGGGGAAGAAGCATGGTTCGAAGAAAGCTCAGGGGGTTAAGAGAGATGCCCATGGCAAGATCGCCCGAAATGAAAAAGCAAAGAAAGATTTCATGAAGCAGTCCGGCTACCCTAATGGACGGCCGGGGTACGTCGTCGATCATATCGTCCCCCTAAAGAAGGGTGGGTCCGATACGCCGAGCAACATGCAATGGCAGACGAAGGATGCGGCGAAGGAGAAGGATAAGTGGGAGTAGAGTTGGCCATTCCGTGCCGCTTCCCCTGGCGCCGGGGCATGTGGAGGTTGCTCAGGTGATTATGGGCGACGTAGCTCACTGACTTCTGACGAGGTGACAACAATACCAGGGGAAGTCCATGGCCGTCGACCGGGGCGTCGACGACATGGTACGCCCGAGTCCTCCCAATCATGTGGAAGGGAGCTTGTTGCTCTGAAGATAATCAGTCCAAGGAATTCTGTAAATTTCCGGACAGACCTGGGAATGGCATCGGATGGGTGCTTCCCGGTTTTATTTGAATTGCGGGGCAATAGACGGATCCGAGGTCAAGATCCGAGGATGGACATAATGTGAACAATATAGCAGTACGTGACTGAAATTACGCTCCGGATACGACCCGTAGTCCAGGGGGTTGGCCTTGATCGGTTGTTTTTTCCGCGGGATGCGACGGGAGGCGCCTTCCTGGACTACTCGGATTTCCGTGCTGCCTATGAGGTTCTGAAACGGCATACGGATGCCTTCGCAGATTTGAGCGAAGGGAAGGCAATGGAGGCCGCAGTCGAGATTAGCCGCGTTTTCTGTATCCTGAGAGCAATGCTCGGAATGACGCCGCCTGTGTGGGCCGAACTGGCCAGAGTGGAATTCAACGCCGATATCGACCAAGGTCCAGCGAGGATGCTTGACCGGAAGTGCCGAGAAGCCACGAATTACATTCAGGCGTTGCTGGAGCGGCATGAGGCTCGCTTGTCGAGGGCGATGGCTGCCGGACGCAAGCGGATCGATGCAAGAAAGAGCATCACCCGGATCGAAGCCCTGATCCGAGTCGCCGCCCTGTATATCTCGCAGGGTGTCCCTAAGAATGTAGAGGGTATGATCCATCGATTGGACAAGTTCGACACGAAGGAAGGGAAGAGGTCCCTCCAATACGCCGCGGCCGAAAACGTTCTTTATCCGGTTCTGCTTTACGAACGCTATCTCGGGCGCCCCTTCGCCGCCCATCGAGACGCGGTCTCTGAACTTGTCGGAGAGGTTATGGAGAATGCGATCGAGAACACTTTGCGCACGTCTGGTGTCTCCTTCCGGAAGACAACCCGGGGCGATTCAGGTAGCATCACATAACAATGGTCATCCAGATCCGGAAGGACACCCTGCGATGAGTTTCTCCCGCCCCCGGGCGTCATCAAATCCGGATCGAAAAAGCGCCCTTCGATTCACGCTCTACGGTCTCCTCGTTCTATTCATGAGCAACCTGGGAGCGGTGGTCGATTACGTGCTCCACCCTAAGATTTACTATTTCGATGAAGAACACCTGATTGCCGGCGGGATCACCGGGATCACGATGATCCTCTTGCTGGGCGGATTGGAAATGTACCTGACCCGGCACCGTCGATCGGAAGCGGTGCTGCGCGAGAGCAGGGAACAATTCCGGGTGATCTTCGATAAGACCAAGGATGGGATTCTCCTGGCGGATGTGGAGAACAGGAGATTCATTACTTGCAACCAGGCCATCTGCGACATGTTGGGATATACGCAAGACGAGATCCGGCAATTGAAAGTGGATGACATCCACCCTCGGGAGGACCTCCCCGGGATCGTTGAAGGGTTTGAAAAACAGGCGAGGGGGGAAGTCGAATCCGCAGGAGAACTTCCGCTCAGACGAAAGGACGGATCCGTTCTGTATGCGGAACTCCAGTCCAACCGTGTCTCCGTTGCCGGGAGGGTGTGCCTGCTCGGGAGCTTCCGGGATGTTACGGAGCGCAGGAAGACGACGGAAACACTTGCTCATCTGGGGATGGCGGTAGACCAGGCCGCCGAGGCGGTCGTCGTCACGGACCGTGAGGGGACGATCCAGTATGTCAACCCGGCGTTCGAACGCATCACGGGGTATTCGGTGGCGGAGGTCGTCGGGAAGAACCCGCGCATACTGAAAAGCGGGGAGCAGGATGCGTCGTTCTACAGGGGATTTTGGAGTGTCCTTGGCCGGGGCGAGGTCTGGACCGGGCATTTTATCAATCGCAGGAAAGACGGATCGCTGTACGAGGAAGACGCAACGATCTCGCCGGTCCACGATTCCGCGGGAAATATCGTAAGTTTCGTCGCGGTGAAGAGGGATGTCACGCGGGTGGTATCGCTCGAGAAGCAGGTGAGGATGGCCCAGAAGATGGAGTCGGTGGGCACCTTGGCGGGGGGGATCGCGCACGACTTCAACAACGTGTTGACCGTGATCATCGGGTTCGGGGAGATGCTCAAGCGCCGGATCGCGAACGATCCGAAAGCGGCTTCCGACCTTGACGAGATCCTCCATGGAGCGGAACGTGCATCGGTGCTCACCAGGCAGCTCCTTACCTTCGCCCGCCGTCAGGTCGTCGACCTGATCAACCTCGACTTGAACCAGGTGGTGGCCGATCTCGAGAAACTCCTCAGGAAGGTCACAAGAGAAGACATCGAGATCAAGACGTTCCCTGCGGAGAACCCTGTGACGGTCCTCGCGGACCGTGGTCAGGTCGAGCAGGTCCTGATGAACCTCTGCCTCAACGCCCGGGATGCCATGCCGGGGGGAGGTCAATTGGTCATCGAGGCCGGAGTCACCTCTCTGGATGAGGAATATCGGAAGCAGTACCCGTACATGAAGGCAGGGCGGTATGGGGTGCTCTCGGTGAGCGATACGGGGATTGGGATGGACGAGAAGACCCGGGAGCGCATCTTCGAGCCGTTCTTCACGACGAAGGGGCCGGACAAGGGGACGGGCCTCGGACTGGCCGTCGTGTACGGGATCGTAAAACAGCATAACGGATTCATCCACGTCTACAGCGAGCCCGGGAAAGGGTCGACGTTCCGGGTCTATTTCCCTTCAGTGGAGTCTCTGCCGGATCCGAAGACGGCCGCGTCCCGGACGGTCACCGTGGGGGGAAACGAAACGATCCTGCTGACGGAGGACGAAGAACCCGTCCGTAACTTGATGGAGCAGACGTTGAGATCGTACGGGTACCGGGTCCTGGTCACCCGCGACGGGGAAGAGGCGGTTGATGAATTCCGACGGCACGAAAAAGAAATCGCGATGGTCGTGCTCGACGCCGTCATGCCCAAAATGGGCGGGAAGCAGGCGTATGATGCGATGGCAAAGACATCCCCGGGCCTCAAGGTCCTGTTCCTGAGCGGGTATTCCGCGAACGCGATCCACGAATCTTTCGTTCTGCTCCCCGGGCTTCCGTTCCTTCAGAAACCGTTCGTTCCGGACGCACTGGCAAGGAAGGTGCGGGAAGTATTAGACAAGACGTAATGGCGGGCAGTTTGATCAATAGCGAGTCGTGTGTCCCATTTGTGTCCAAAATCCTGGGAAGCGGTACAAAAGCTACGGAAATCTACGGAATGTGTCAGTCTGACACGGCTGTAACTATATGATAAGTTTGATGATTCGGATAGCCTGTAAAGGGTAGAGCGGCTTGAGGGGGTGGTGGGGAAACCCGTGCGGGTTCAAATCCCGCCTTCGGCACCATCGCAAT
>Ga0172369_10005967_pt1 | contig 14728 bp, 17 predicted proteins | sample LakKiv25m_FD_114539 | JGI IMG/M metagenome (GOLD analysis project Ga0172369, IMG submission 114539) | Freshwater microbial communities from Kabuno Bay, South-Kivu, Congo - kab_022012_11.25m | ecosystem: Environmental > Aquatic > Freshwater > Lake | place: Democratic Republic of the Congo...
GTAGTTGAGCAGGTGCCCGCGGGAATCGCAGATCACCTCCTGGCCGTGCGTTGTTAGTAACTTAACGGCAATCGTGTTGCCCATCGTGCCGGTCGGCACGAAAAGGGCGGCCTCCTTCCCGGCGATCTCTGCCGCGCGCGCCTCCAGGCGGTTGACGGTGGGGTCCTCGCCGTACACGTCGTCGCCAACTTCGGCCTCGAACATCGCCTTCCGCATGGCCGGGGTCGGCCGCGTCACTGTGTCACTCCTCAAATCGATGATTTCGGGCATGGTTCGATGAACTCCACGAAAACCTCATTGGACAACAAAACACCGCGCCGCGTCAGCCTGATCCTTCCCCCGGCGAACTCAAGCAGCCCTTCCTCGACCAGGCGTGCCACGCCTTCACGAAACGGAGCGATCTTCTCAGCCTCCGCCTCGACGCCTGCCATCTGCCGCAGTCCCAGAAAAAAGTACTCTTCCGCCGGTGTAGCGGGCGCGCTCCCGGCCAGAACCGGAACCCCCCGTTTGAAACGTTCCACATAGGCGGCCGCCGACTCGACGTTCTGCCAGCGCAAACCGCCGCAACAGGAATGGGCATCGGCGCCGAAGCCTAAATACGGCTCAAGCCGCCAGTACTTCAAGTTGTGAATGGACTCGAACCCGGACCGCGCGAAGTTCGAGATCTCATAGCGCCTCAAGCCAAATGAATCGAGCCTGTCGACGGCCTCCTCATAGAAGTCGGCGATGGCCGCTTCGTCCGGCACGTCGGCTGCGCTGTACCGCTGGCCACTGCTGAGGATTTCCAGGCCAAGCCTCGAATCCTCATCGACTTCGAGCATGTAAACCGAGACGTGCGGCACGTCCAGCCGGCCAATCCAGTCGAGAGAGGCCCGCCAACTGGCGGCGGTCTGCCGGGGCAGGCCTGCAATCAGGTCGATCGAAATGTTGTGCAAGCCCTGGGACCGCAGAGTGGAAATCTCGTCCCTCACTACCGGCGCGGTATGGCGGCGTCCGGTGCCGCGCAATTCTGCTTCAGCGAAGGATTGAACTCCCAGCGAGACGCGGTTGATCCCGGCCTCCACCCAGGCATCCGCCAATGCAGCGGAAATGGACCCAGGCGCCGCCTCGACCGTTGCTTCGCGCCAGGGCGGTCCGGGGACGCGCGAAAGCAATCTCCCCAGCGAAACCGGGTCAATCCGCGACGGCGTGCCGCCGCCGAGATAAACCGTCTCAGGCTTCCACGGCCACTCCGTCGCATCAAGTTCACCCGCCAGCGCGTCGAGATAATCCTCCACCAGCCGCGCCGGGTAGACGCCGGACGCAAAGTTGCAGTATGTGCACTTTTGCGCGCAGAACGGATAGCTGATGTAGACGCCGGACACTAGAGGTCGAAATCGGGGATTCGTTTGCGGATGGCTCCGGCGACCAACTGCTCCAGGCTCTCGCCCGACGACGCCAAAACGAACGCCTGCCTCGATTCGTTCCAGTCGAGCTTATAGCTTTGGACATGCGCCGAGACCCAAATCTGCCGGACCGGCGAGTTTGGGCTGATCACAAATCTGTCCCTGGGGTCCTCGAACTCGATTACCAGCGCCCCGCCGTTTAGGTCCGAGTCCAGATCATACCTGTCGGCCGCCGCGCCCAGTTTCAAGTTCAGGTCTTCCAGGGCCTGGGCCGCCCTGGTTTCAAATTCCCGGTCGTCCATGAATTTGTTTGCTCGTCTTCTTGATGATATCCGGAGCGGGGCGGCACTGGAGTTTGATACGCTCGGGTGTATCCGGGGCGGAAGCCAGGCCGGCCGCATGAGAACCATCTGTATTCCCCACACCGAACTGCCCGGGACGAGCGCTCTTTTCGCGGACTATCTTTACCGTTTCGAGCGGGTCGCCCGCTTCTATTTCCACGATCCAAACAATCCTGATTCAATTGGCAGAGCGGCCGCCGAGGTCGCCGGCGCCTCGCCCGCCCGTCAGGACCTGATCTCGGTCCTGCGCCGCACCAACGGGGAGTCGCCGGCGCTGTCGATGCTCGAACTGCCGGGCACTGTGGCGGTGGTGACCGGCCAGCAGGCGGGGCTGTTCGGCGGGCCGGCGTACACGATCTTTAAGGCCCTCACCGCGGCAAAACTCGCACGCCAGCTCAACAGCAGCGGAATCCGCGCCGTGCCGGTCTTTTGGATGGCAACCGAGGACCACGATTTCCAGGAAATCGATCACTGTTATGTGTATAGCCGCCGTCGCCAGCCCGTTCGTTTGGTAGCCACGGGCGCCAAGCGCGCCGGTCAACCCGTGGGGACGATTGCCATCGAAGAAACGCCGGTCGCGCAGCTTCGGCAGGCATTGGAAGGCCTCCTCTACGCCGATGAAGTGGTCAGTCTCGTCGAGGAATCCTACACCCCCGGAGCGACCTTTGGTTCAGCCTTTCAACGCCTGCTCGAAAAGCTGCTCGCCGGCTTCGGCTTTGTGTTCGTCGACCCGCTGGCCAGCGGTTTCCGTGAACTCGCCGAACCTTTCCTCCGCGAGGCATCGCTACGAACCGCCGAGTTATCTGCCGCTCTCAAGCAGCGCGCCCGCGAACTGGCGGAGGCCGGTTACCACACACAGGTTCACTTCGATGACACGACCTCGCTCTTCTTCCTGATGGAGGATGGCATCCGGCAGAGTTTGCAGTTCAAGGATGGCGCCTACCAGGCCGGATCGCGCCGCTTCAGCCCCGAACAACTGGCGCGGCAGGCAACGCGTCTCTCACCAACGGCTTTGCTCAGGCCCGTCATGCAGGACTTCCTGCTTCCGACAGCCGCTTATGTGGGCGGCCCTGCCGAGATCGCCTATCTGGCCCAGTCGGAAGTTCTCTACCGGGCTTTGCTGGGCCGCGCCCCCGTTTTCCTGCCCCGCTCCGGATTCACTCTTCTCGACGAGCGGGGACGGATGTTGATGGAACGCTACCATCTCGGTCTGGCCGACTGTTTCCATGGCGAGGAATCGCTCAGGCGAAGGGTCGCCCGGGTCCTTCTGCCCGAAGAGCTTGAAGCCGCGTTTCAGGACGCCATCCTCGATGTCCGCTCCGCCGTGGACAGGCTCCGGGGCCATCTGCACGAGTTCGACCCGACGCTGGCGGCGGCGATGGAAAAGAGCAAATCTAAGATCCTCTATCAATTGGAAAAGATCCAAAGTAAAACGGCGGCCGAAGCGTTGCGCCGCAACAGTCTGGCCGACGCCGCTGCCAGCCATATCGCCGGTCTCGTCTTCCCCGAAAGACACCTTCAGGAGCGTCTCTATTCGATCCTGCCGTTTTTGGCCACACACGGGCTTGACCTGATCGATACAATCTACGAGAACACTCAACAGGGATGCCCGGACCACCTCGTTTTGACCGTCTGATGAGGAGTGCCCGGGCTATGGAGGTCACGTGAAAACCAACACCGTTAAACAGGCGCTGAAGCAGGGCCGCATCCAGATTGGCACGGCCTACCAACAGTTCCGCTCCCAGGACGCGATTCGAGCCCTGGCCGCCGCAGGATTCGACTGGGCCTTCCTCGATGGCGAGCATGGGGGATTCTCAATCTCTGAATTGCAGGACCTGTGCCGGATCGCGGTCAAGACCACGCTGAGTCCGATCGTGCGCGTTGCCGACTTGCAGTATTCGCTCATCGCCAGGGCTCTGGATTGCGGCGCCGAGGGCGTCCTGTTCCCGCGCGTGGAGGACCCGGAAGTGCTTCAGCGCGCGGTGAGCTGGACGAAATTCCCGCCCGAGGGCATCCGCGGCTGCGGCCTGACGCCGCTGCACATCGACTTCGAACCCGCATCGATCGCCGAGATCATGCGCCACGCCAACCAGCACACCATGGTCGTGCTGCAGATCGAAACGGTGAAGGCTGTTCAGGCCATGGACGAACTCCTCAGCGTCCCCTTCATCGATACCGTCATGATCGGCCCCGTGGACCTGTCCATCAGCCTGGGCGTGCCCGGCGAGTTCGAACATCCCAAAATGCTGGACACAGTGGAAAAGATCGTCGCCGCCTGCCGGGCGCACGGCGTCGTGCCCGGCGCTCAGGCGCGCAATCCCGCGTTGGCGCGCCGCTGGAAGGACATGGGGATGCTGTTTGTCGGCTGCGGCAGCGAAGTGTCGATGTTGTACGAAAAGGGCCGCGAGGTGGTCGCGGCCCTTCGGTAACGGCGCCAGCGCCGGCTTTAACGGGCGATGCGGAGAATTTCGCTTTGAATGATCGCGAATGCCCGGTAGAGTTGGGTCTGGTCCGGCGCGTAGGCGTACAAACCGGGTTGCTGCGTCGTACTGAAGATGGCACTGGCTGGATCGTTGGCGACTCTGCGCAACAACGGCTCATCCACATTCCCCAGCCCGATCGAATAGATCACCGGGAACAGTGTAGGATGATTCCGGATCGTGGTGGCCTGGTTGTCGAGCGCGTTTGATGCGGCTTTCTCGATCGTAATTGGCTTGTCCGGACGCAGGCGGCCTGCGTAAGCCCCGGCACTGAACTTGTCACTTGACGCCGCTGTCTGGTAACAGCAATTGGTGGCGTTGCCGTACATGTCGGTGTTCGGGATGTAGGCGACGTCGCGCCGGGCGTAATACAGGCTGGTACTAAACCTGCAGCCGCTGGCGTATTCGTCCGACGTGGTGACGGAACTGTTTATCACGTTCAGGTTTGGGCTCGTCAATGGCTGTTCAGCAGACTTGATGATCGCTCCGGTGTTTCCAGTCGACCGGTTTGTTCCCGTCGCAACAATGATGCCGCGCCGTGGAATCGGAGCCCATCCCACCTGCCCATAGACCTTGCCGGCTGCGTCTTTGCACGTGCTCGGGTTCATGTTGTACTGCGTGGATGTGGACGAATATCCGTCGGTGCCGTAGCCGTAGCGCGTGTCGTTGACCATCCGGATCGGAAAGACCGCGGGCAGCGCAGTCGGCTGTCCATCGGTGAAGAAAACGATGATATTCAGCGCGCCCGGCTCGTTCATCGCCTCGATTTCGTCCCATGCTTCCTTCACAGCCTGGACGCTGTTGGTGCCGCCAGTGCAAGTGATCTTATCGATCTGGTCGTAAATCGAAGGACTGGTGCTCTTGAAGTCTCGATCCGGAGCGTATCCCATGGAGTAGCCCGTGCTGAAGGCGACCATCCCGATCCTGTCGCGTTGGTTGGCAAACCCGTCGACGAAAACCTTGGCGGCCTCTTTCATTGGCGTGCATGCGCCGGCCGTCTGCATCGAACCCGACCGGTCCAGTACCAGCATCAGGTTCACGTCGCGCCTTGACGCCGTGCTCTCCGTGTTGATATCGACGTTCCGGAATCCCAGGAAGCTCATGAACCAGGTGTGCGCCCGCGTGCTGGCGTTGACGTGAACGGTCCTGATGCGAGAGGTCGTCTCGGCGACGTTGATCGTGACCGACTTGGAAAGCGTGTCCATGTAGCGTTCGGGGAAGTTCGCGTGGAAAAACGCCTCCGCCCTGCTTCTCGCCGAGGCTTCCTGTTCTGCCATGGTCATGCCGACATTCAGGTTTCTGGCCGCGGCGAGCGCGGCGGCATCGGCGGCCGTGGCCAGCTTCGCCTTGATGACGTACATATAACTGGCGTCAATCGCCAGGCCGACCACGGGGATCAGGCAGATGGTAAAGATGGACGTCAGCAGCAGAGCAACGCCCTTTTCCCGCGCAGTGCGACGGCGGTCCAAGCCGCCTCGTCTTGGTGTGGTGGTTGACGCTTTCATTAGAAGATGCTCCGGTTGTACGCGCCTTCGCCCATCCCGAATCCAGTCCCAGCACTGCTGAAGTAGGATTCGGCAATATAGGCGTTCTCCCCGTCGCCCAGGACGAGTGTGGCGTTGAAGTTGTTAATGACCAGGGCGGCTTGCTTCAAGTAGTCCGTTTGAGATGCGTCGCCGTTTGAGTTGAAGTAAGTGTCGGCGGGGTTGCCGTACGAACTGGTTTTGAGGCTCCGGTTCCCAAACACGATTCTCCCGGTGATCACGGTTTGCCCGCGGTTCGAGCAGGAGGCTATGTCCACGCCGCCGTCCAGGCACTGCTGGTCGCCGATCTTGACGGCGCGAGTCAGGTAGACCACCCCGTCTCCGCCCGTGAGCTGTAGATTCAGCCCTGTGGCCATCCGGATCAGCAACTGCTTGTTGCCTGTCAAGGCGAAATTCAGGCCGCGAGCGTACATGTGTCCGGCGCTTCGCGTGACCTGGTTGGCTTGGATCGCCCGGTTGAGAGACATCCCGATTCCAACCGAACCCACCATGAGCGGCACCAGGAATATGAAGCAGAGCGTCGATTCAAGAATGGCGTTGCCGCCTTGTGACCGCTTCCTGTTCCTTCTCATCTTTGACTCTCCTCCCCCTCTTCAGTTCCTTCGCGCGCCGGGAGTGTCTCTCCTCTATCGCGCCTATCGCGCCGGCGGCGTCATGCCCGCCGGAAGCCCCTCCATCCGGTCCAGCGCCCTGGCCACCAGACTGAGCTGTCCGGGTTCCCGCCATAAGGGGATGATCCACTTCCACTGATAACCTTCCACGGAAATCTCCACCAGGTTGCCCGGCCAGTTGTATGAAGTCTCCGCGAAGGTGTTGGGCTCGTAGTAGCGAACCTTGATCTTGCCCAGCCCGTCCGACCCCGCCAGGAATCCCAGCGCGTTTTCCTGCACCACGGTCTTGATCGAAAGGTCGTGGCCCATGCCGCACTTCAACTGGTAGGTCACCGCGTAGCGGGCGCCTTCTCTCACCGCATGTTGCAGCGTGCTCTTGATGAAGATCACCAATCCGAAATCCAGGATGGCGAAGATGATCGCAAACAGCGGCAGGAAGATGAGCGCTGTCTCCAGCATCGCGTTTCCGCGTTGTCGTCGTCGTCGCATAGCTCTTATCCGCCTATCGGCAGTTGTCCGCATGAAAGACGAGGGCGCCGCGAGGGAAATTTACGCTCATCCAGCTACTAGGTGCTATTGCTTTGCAATCTCAGTCGATTCACCTACGCCACAAACCAGCATCTATGCCGAGTTCCCGCTGTAAAATCGAAGTTGGGTATGAAGCGCCCGCACGACAGTCCGCCCGCGTTTGACGCCGAAGGCGCCCTCCCGGGCGCTTGCCGGCCGGCGGCGCCCCGGACCGTGGAGGATCTGTTCCACGAATTTTCCGGGCCATTGAAGCGGTATGGCGTCCGGCTCGGCTTTCTCCCTGAAGCGGCCGAAGAGGCAGTCCAGGAGGGATTCCTCCGACTCCAGGGCGCGTTCGTCCGGCACGAGCCGGTCCACAACCCCGGGGCCTTCCTCCACACCGTGGTGCGGCGCCTTCTCATCGACACCGCACGCGCCAGCGGACGATTCGATTCCTACGTGGCCCGGCAAAAACCGGCGCCTCGGCTGGGAGACGGCGCCAACTCGCCGGACGCTGCCGGCCTTTTCCGGCTCGCCGATGCAGTGTTGTCGCCACGGGAGAACGAGGTAGTCACCTTGCGCCGGCATGGCCGGTCATATCAGCAGATTTCGTCCGAGCTCGGCATCAGCCGCGGAACAGTCGGCGCACTCATGTCCCGCGCACTGGTAAAAATCCGGCATCTGGCCCGGGGTTCGGCCTGAGGTCTTGACTTGGGCCGATCGGGGCAGCAGCGATCGCGTCTGGCGCGCCTTCTCCGGCCGCCCGATCCTTTCATCCACGACCGGCGGGAGTCCCGCCCGGATGCCCCGCTCGGACGTTGGAACCTCTATATCGGCGGCGCGAATCGGCGCGTCGGCGGTTTCATCAACCTGGACATCGATCCGGCCCTGGGCGTCGATGTTCAGGCCGACGCCCATCTCCTGCCGTTTCAAGACGCCCAGTTCACACGGGTCGAATGCGACGCCGTGCTGGAACACGTCGTCAATCCGGAGATTGTGATGCGCGAGATCGCCCGTGTGCTTGAACCCGGCGGCTGGGCGCACGTCGTCACGCCGTTCTGCCACCCCTTTCACGCCTATCCAAGCGACTACCGCCGTTTTACACCTGAAGGACTGCGGACGATGGCCTCGGGGCTCGAAGTGATCTCCACCGGATGGCGCACGGGGCCGGCGGCAACCATGCTGGTCTTCACGTTTGAATTCGCAAAGATGCTGTTGCCTTGGAGATGGTGGCGTGTGATAGCGCACGCCGCGCTGGGCTGGACGCTCTGGCCGCTCCGGTATCTGGACCTCTACCTTCTTCGCTCGCCGTACGCGCAGAGGTTGGGCAACCATTGCTACGTCTGGTTGCGAAAACCGTCCGCCTAGACCGGGTTCGCCGCCAGGAACTCCTCCAGTTCCGCGGCCTCGCCCGCGGTCAGCCGGAATTCAGCCGCGGCCGCGACTTCCCGCGCCTGCTCGGGCGACCGCATTCCGGCGATGGCCGCCGTCACTTCAGGCCGCCGCAGCGTCCAGGCAATGGCCACGTCGCCCGGCGTGCGGCCATGCCGCGCCCCAATCTCCCGCATCACATCAACCAGACGGAGGTTCCGGCTCAGAGCCGGCTCCTGGAAATGCGACGTGCGCGGCCGATGGTCGTCGGCCGGCATCGCGGCGATGCGTTCCCTGGTCATCTTGCCGGTCAACAAGCCCGACTGCATCGGCGAATAGACCAGCACGCCGACGCCGCGGCCCTGGCAGAAGCTGAGCTGATCGCCCTCGATCTGGCGCCTCAGGATGTTGTAGGGCGGCTGGAGCGACGTGGGTGTCTGAATTCGTGAAACCCGCTCCAGTTGCGCCGTGGAGAAGTTCGATACGCCGATCCAGCGCACCTTGCCCTCCTCTTTAAGGCGAACCATCGTTTCCCAACCCTCTTCCACGTCTTCGTCAGGTTCGGGCCAATGCATCTGGTAAAGATCGATCACGTCTGCCTTGAGCCGCCGGAGAGAGTCCTCGCATTCGCGCCGGACCGAGTCGCGCTTGAGGCGCTTCTGAATCTCCCGGTTTTCGTTCCAGGCGCGCGCGCACTTCGTGAAGACGTATGGCTTCGCCGCCAGGCCCACAACCGCCCGGGCCACGATTTCTTCGCTGTGGCCGAGCCCGTAAACGGCGGCCGTGTCGATCCAGTTCAACCCGGCGTCCAGAGCCGCGCGGATGGCGCCTATCGACTCGTTGTCGTCCTGCGGCCCCCAGGCAAACTGCCAACCGCCGCCGCCCATCGCCCAGGCGCCAATGCCGACCGGCGTGATCCGGAGGTCGCTGTTGCCGAGAATTCTGGTTTCCATGCTCCTATCCGTTGTATCACCGGATGGGAACGGCGGGCGCTACTTCGCCCCGGCGGCCTTCTTGGCCTTTTTGAAGTCGGCTTCATCCACCTGAATGAAAGCGCCAAACTGGCCGGACGCCGACGAAATCGCCTGCGCCGCATGGATGTTGATCCCGGCGGCCGTGATCTTCGCGACCACATCGAGCAGCGCCCCAGGCTGGTCCTCACAGGCGGCAAACAAGGCCGGCTTCTTTGAGCCCGCATCGAGGCCGAGTTTCTTCACCGCCTTCTGAAACGCCTTGGCGTCCTCGGGAGCGATGTCGAGCACTGCCTTCTTGCCCTTGATCGGATAACCCCAGAATCCCGTGAGGTTAACGCCGGCCTCCTTCAACGCGCTCAGCACGCGCACGGCTTCACCGGCCTTGTTGGCCACGACGACGGAATAGTAGTTGATGGTTTTAACTGTCATTGAAAACTCCATGCTCCGCATTATTGTACTTCGCCGGCAGGGGCCGGGTCATTCGAAAAGCGGATTTCCGCTGCGGCGTTCCGGGTCTCCGAGAAACGGCGCGCAACCTTCAGCTCATGCGTCCTATGTTAGGATCGAATTGCAGCCGTTCGCGGCATGCCTCGCCTCACCTGCTGGAGTGGCGGAACTGGCAGACGCACGGGACTCAAAATCCCGCGACCTTCACTGGTCATGTGGGTTCGACCCCCACCTCCAGCACCAGACTTCCCGCTCAGTCGGACACCGTCCCAGACACCCGCCTTCTCAATCATCGCCGCGGCGACCCGCCCAGGGCGGTTCTCGCTCGCCTCAACGGTTGCCCAGGTTCAGCACGACGATTCCGGCCATGATCATCGCCAGGCCAAACACCTTGCGGCCCGAGATCGGTTCCCTGAAAAACAGGCGGGACCACACGAGGGTCCAAATATAGCCCAGCGAGACCATCGGGTAGAGAACCGACAGTTCCCCTTCCCGCAGCCCCAGGTAGTAGAAGACGAACGACAACAGGTAAACGCCCACGCCAACGGCCAAGCGCCAGTTCAGAATCACGGTCCTCAGGTCGCGGTGAAGCCGTCCCGCGCCCATTTTCAAAAACACGGCGCCGAAGCTGCCAATGAACGAGGCAAGAAAAACCAGCACGATCGAACGCAGCGGAGTTGTCACTTCTTGCCCTTTCCGAGAAGACCCACGCCGAGGACGATGATCGTGATGCCGGACGCCTTTGGCAGGGTCAGCCGCTCGTCGAACACGGTGACTGAAAGGATGGTGACCCAAACGTAGGTGAGAGAGATCACCGGGTACAGCAGCGACAATTCGCCGTCGCGCAGAGCAAGGACCAGAAGGCCCGTGCTGATTCCGTACAATGCCAGCCCGCCCCAAAGCGCCCCGTTGGACAGCAGGCTCTGGAGTGTGATCGCCGCCATCTGGTTGGCGCTCGTCTTGATGAGGAATTGTGCGGCAACACCGAACAGAGTGCAAAAAAGCACCAGCAGCAGCGAGTGGGTGTGGGAAAAGCGGAATGGCGCTTTGGTCGGTTCCGTCGGATTCAATCAACCTCCAGAGGCGGAACTATTCTAGCAGGCTGGTAAACTGAGGCTCAGGATGCCGCTGAAGAAACTCACAGCGCACGTCAAAGCCGCCGGTTGAGCGTCCAAACTCGGTCCAAAGGTTTTGGACCAGGTTTTGCCCGGCGTGCCGAGGCTCAAAGACCCGAACGTGCTGGTAGGCTTCGATACCGCGGACGACGCGGGCGTTTACCGGCTGAGCCCGGAGTGCGCCCTCGTTCAGACAATCGACTTCTTCACGCCAATTGTCGACGATCCATGGACTTACGGCCAGATCGCAGCGGCCAACGCGCTCAGCGATATATACGCCATGGGCGGAAAGCCGATGGCGGCGCTTTCCGTCGTCTGCTTTCCCAAGGACGGCGATCTCGACGACCTGAAGCAAATCCTCCACGGCGGCGCCGAAAAGATGATCGAGGCCGGGTGCGCCGTGTTGGGCGGGCACAGCGTCGACGACGCCGAGATCAAATTCGGTTACGCGGTGACGGGCCTGATTCATCCTGACCGGCTCTGGACGAACGCCGGCGCCACGCCGGGCGATGTCCTTGTTCTGACCAAACCCATTGGGACCGGCGCCATTACCACGGCCCTGAAGCGCGGCATCGCCAAGGAAGAACACGTGCTGGCCGCCATCGAATCGATGTCGAGGCTGAACAGGATTGAAGCTGACGCTCACGGCTGCACCGACATCACCGGCTTCGGACTGCTGGGTCACGCCCGGGAAATGGCCCTGGCCTCCGGCGTTACGCTCGAATTCGACGCGGCGGCGATTCAACTGCTGCCTGGGGCCCTCGAATATTCGGCGTCTGGCGCCCGGCCGGGCGGGCAAAAGAACAACCGGGAATTCGTCTCTTGTGCCGTAAAAATCGACGGCGTCCTCGATGAAGCCCTGGAGGCTCTGTTCTACGACCCGCAGACCTCGGGCGGGTTGCTCCTTTCGCAGGCGCCCGAACACGCCGGCGGGCCGGTGGTCGGGCGGGTGCGCGAGCGCGGTGACGCCCCGGTCGTCGTTCGAGGGATCTGAGCCGGCACCCGGAAAATCACGACCAAACGAACTCATTGCTCTCGTAAGCTATTCAAACAAATACGATTATTCTGCAATTGCGCCAAATCCAGCAATACCGATCGACAATTAGAGATCGAGCCGGCCGAGCAGTGCAGCGACGGCTTCGGGCGAGGGCAGGCTCCCCTGTGCGGTTCGAACATTGCCGCCACCGCGGCCCCCGAGTCCGGTGAGAAGCGGCTTGAGCAGATTGCCGGCGTGGAGTCCGGTGTCTTCGCTCACAGCGAGCAGCACCGCCGGCGGGTTGTTCGAACAGGCGACGAGCACCGCCGCGGGCTGGGCGGTATAGCTCAGGGCCAGGGCGCGGGTTTCGTCGTCGAGCGGGCCTGATGCGTGAGCGTCGATGTAGACGCGGCGGCCGGAGGGTGAGGGGGGTTGCTGCTCCCAGAGTTCGCGTCCGCGAAACTGGGCGAGTTCCAGGGCCATTTTTTTCAAGGCCTTCCCGGCGTTCCTGGCGTGCTCGACACTGGCGGCCGACAGTGCGGGCACCTCGTCAAGTTGGGCATTGAAGACGCGGGCGGCCGCATCGAGGGTGTCATAGTCCTGCCGCGCCCGGCGGACGGCGCGGGCGCCGCAGAGAAATTCGACGCGGACATTGCCGCGGACCTTGTCGAGCCGGCGCAGGAGGACGGGTCCAATCTCGCCCGTCGACCGGACATGGGTACCGCCGCAAGCTGAACGGTCGTAGCCCTCGATGGTGACGATACGGAGTTCTCCAGTTCGCTCCGAGGCCTTGCGGAGTCCGCTGGCCCCGGCCGCATCCTCGAAGCCGATGGTGATCGGCCGGTTTTCGAAGACCACGTCATTGACACGGGACTCGGCGGCCGCCAATTGCTCACGGCTGACGGAATCCGTCTCCAGATCCACAGTGGACGACGACTCGCCCATGTGAACGCCGACGGTCTTGAAACCGAACATGGATTCGACGACGGCCGACAGCAGGTGCTGGCCGCTATGCTGCTGCATGAAGTCGAAGCGCCGGGTGAAGTCGATTTCGCCATGGACGGGTCCGGGCGACAGCGGCGAGGCGAGGCGGTGCAGGATCCGCCCGTCCGCTGTTTCCGCCACTTCAACGACCGGGACGGAATTCAGAGTGCCGCGGTCGAAGAGTTGGCCGCCGGACGTGGGATAGAAGGCGGTACGGTCCAGTTCGGCATCGAGTCCGCCAGCCGGCAGCGACACGATCACGGCGTCGAACTGGCTCAGGTAGGAATCGGTGTAGTAGAGGCGGGAGGTCACACCCACTCGAGCGCGCCCTTCTTGTAAGCCCAGATGTAGCCGACGACCAGGATGGCGAGGAAGACGGCGATTTCGGCGACGCCAAACCAACCGAGCAGCTTATAGCGGACCGCCCAAGGGAACAGAAAAACCGTTTCCACGTCGAAGATCACGAACAGAATGGCGATGAGGTAAAAGCGCACGGTGTAACGCCCGCGCGCGTTTGACGCGGCGCGGATGCCGCACTCATACGCTTCTTCCTTCACCCCGCCGGGGACCGAAGGACGCAGAAACCGAAAGACGATCAGCAGCACGACCGGGAAGGCCACGGCGACCGGCAAGAAGATAAAAAGGGGCAGATACCCTTCCGGCATGGTCCCAATTTATCACAGGCGGGGTTTAAAACGGACAAGAGCGTCCGCATGAAGACGCGTCCTTGCGGCGGCGGGCACGGGGGCGGGAGGTCAGGCCGCGTATAATTCAGGTTTGGCCACCCCATTCACACAGAAGATTCTTGCCAGCCTGCCTGGTCCCAAGTTCGTGCGGACTATTACCGAACGCCGCTCGCTGCTCTACCAGCTCGTCCGGCGGGATTTCGAGAAGCGGTTTGTGGGATCCGCGGCCGGCTGGCTGTGGACCATCATTCATCCGGCCGTACTCCTGTTCAGTTGGGTCTTCGTCTTTCAATACTGCATGAAGGTTCCGCCGCCGCCGGGAGCTGGAAACAACTACACGTTGTACTTGTTCTGCGGATATCTGCCCTGGTTGCTTTTTCAAGATACGGTGCAGCGCTCGGCCGTTTCGATCACGGAGAACTCGGGACTGATCACGAAGACCCTGTTTCCCAGCGAGATCCTGCCCGTATCGGCATTCCTGTCGGCCCTGATCGGCCATGTCATCGCGCTGGCCGTCGGCGTGGTGGCAATCCTTTACGTCCAGCAACACTTCAGCATCCTGATTTTGCTGTTGCCGTTCTATACGTTTCTGCTGGCCCTGTTCGCGCTCGGCGTAGGTTGGATTCTGGCAAGTCTCCAGGTATACCTGCGGGACACGGCGCAGGTGACCATCGTCATCTTGACGGGGTGGTTTTGGCTGACGCCGATTTTCATTGACGAGTCCCAATTCCCCGTGGGCATGCGGTTTGTGGTGCACTGGAATCCGCTTGCCGGACTGGTGAAGGCCTATCGCAAGCTGCTCACCGGATACGATTTGCCGCCCGCGGGGGACTTGGTCATGCTGTGCGCGGCGTGCGCCGCGACGTTTGTGGTGGGCGGGTTGGTCTTCAGGCACTTGAAACGCGGGTTCGCGGATGTGCTGTAGCGTCGCGATCGGGAAACGAGTGAAAGGTTGAACGGAAGATGATCTCTTTGACCCGGAGGCAGGTGATCGCCGGCGCTGCCGCGCCGCTGCTGGCCCAGAAACGGGAAGGCGAAAGAAAAGCAAAACAGGCGACGCGCAAGTCGCCGCCCAAGGGCGCGGGGGCGCGGCCGAACGTCGTGCTGGTGCTGGCTGACGACTTGGCGGCGTGGATGCTTGGCTGTTATGGCAACCAGGAGATCAAGACGCCAAACATCGATCTCCTGGCGAAGTCGGGCGTCCGCTTCTTAAACAGCTTCGTCGCCACTCCGGTATGTTCCGCCAGCCGGGCGACACTGTTTACCGGACGAGTCCCCCGGCAGCACGGGATTCACGACTTCCTCAC
>Ga0172369_10005968_pt1 | contig 14728 bp, 17 predicted proteins | sample LakKiv25m_FD_114539 | JGI IMG/M metagenome (GOLD analysis project Ga0172369, IMG submission 114539) | Freshwater microbial communities from Kabuno Bay, South-Kivu, Congo - kab_022012_11.25m | ecosystem: Environmental > Aquatic > Freshwater > Lake | place: Democratic Republic of the Congo...
CTCCTGCAGTTCCTCGTCTTGAATATGGGTGTAAATCTGGGTGGTGGTGATGTATTTGTGTCCTAATGCTTTTTGCACTGCCAGCAGGTTCTTGGTTTTGGAATGGAGATTAGTGGCAAAGGTATGTCTAAGAACATGCGGCGTGACATTTTTAGCAACACCGGCTTTCGAAGCCCACATCTCCAAGCGCAGGGCAAACTGCCGGTCAGTCAAGCGGCGGTTCCATTGGCTCAGAAAAAGAGCGGGACATTCTGTTGCTGCGGAGAATCTATGATTGAGAAAGACTTGAAGGATTTTCTTTAACTTGGAGTTGATATGTTTGACAGCAGGCTGCCCACCCTTTGTTCTTTTCAACTGTATTTTATTCCTTTCAAGGTCGACCTCGGCGATGTCGATTCCCGTTAATTCCGAAAGCCGGACTCCGGTATGCAGTATGACGCTGGAAGCGGTAAAGTCCCGCTCTGCCTGCCAACCGCGGGTTTCCTTCATCACCTTCAATAAAGCTTTAACTTCCTCTGTTGAAAGATAGACCGGAAGAACTCTACCTTTTATTATTCGGATTGAATTGGCTGGATTCTGAGTAATGCTTCCGGTGTTGACCAGCCATTTGAAGAAAGAACTTAGAGCGGCCACGGTATTTGCAATAGAAGCGGATTTCCGCTTTCCGCCAGTAGATGAATCTTGACAGATGTCGGAATTTAGAAAATTGTCCAACTGGTTGGCAAATATTTTTCCTACCGGAAAATCTTCCGGTAAGAACTTCTGTAGTCTGAGCAACTCCCGTTCATAGGAATCTATAGTTTTCTGTGAACGGTTCTGTGCCTGCATATGATGTTTGAATTCGACCATAGCGTTTTGTAGGGTCATAGTTTTTCCTTTCGGTTTGTTCACCTATAACCTTGCAGTTAAATTTTCACATAATCAAGTTAAATCCGAAGGTTTTCCGAAAGGTTTTTGTTCCCGCTGACCGGTTTCGAAGCACACAATATGGTATCACAAAAGTTAATACCACCCGGTTACAATTCTGAAGGGCTATTTTACGGATTTATATCCAATAAAAATCGGACATACTAATTACAAATAAATCACAACAATTTGGAAACTGAAAGGACAAGGCAATTGCCGGGGTGTAAAATAAAAAAAGTCGATGCAATTCCTTAGGAGCCGGGAGGTGGGAAGGTTCCTAAAGCGAACTGCATCGACAGTATGAAAGTAAAAAATATTCAGCTAAAAGTCAAGTAAATTCTGCAGACATATTTAAAAAATTGTTTGTCCAAGCTTATTATCGCCGCCACCAGGTTTCACAATTTCATTCCAATTTTTTCCTGCGATTGCTAAGGTAATAATGCCACAATATTCTGGCAGCGACAGAACGCCAGGGCGACCAGCGAAGGCTAAGTTCTTCAAGCTCAATTTTGGAAGGCGCCGACGCCAGTTTCTTGACTTCACATACCGCCTGTATCAAGGCTAAATCACCGCGAGGCCAAATATCCGCTCTTTGTAAACTTAGCAGTAAATAAATGTCGACTGTCCAATCGCCAATTCCTTTCATCTTTTTCATCTCGACCCGGACTTTTTCGTCAGGCAGAAAGGCTAAATCATCAATCTTAAACTGTCCGGCGATTATAGAATCGGCAAGGCGGCGGCAATAGTCCGCCTTTTGCCTGCTGAATCCAATTTCTTTAAGCGTAATATCATCGATTGCTAAAAATTGTTCCGGCGTTAGCGCTGTTGTTTCAGCTAATAACCGATTATATGCGGCTTGCGCCGACGCCAGCGAAACTTGCTGTTCCAAGATGATATGCACCAAAGCTGGAAATCCCGGCGGCCTTACCCATAGCGGCGGATTTCCAGATTTCCGTATCACTTCAGCCAAATCGCCGTCATTGTCAGAAAGCCAATGGATTCCTTCTGCGAATGATTCCGCAGTCAATGTTATGTAACCACGGGATTGAACGCTCATTCTATCTTCCAAGCAAAGCCTTCATGAAATTTATCTTAGGATATCGGCTTCTTCAATTCATTCTGTATTATCCTGCCTGGTTTGAAATGAACCTTCCGGCGCGCAGGTATGGAAATGGTCTCATTGGTCTTGGGATTGCGCGCTCTCGGTTTGGATTTTGCCTGTCTCACCTCGAATACTCCAAAATTCCGAATTTCGATGCGCACTCCCGCTTTCGATTTTATAAGCATATCCCGCAAGCAAGTCAATATCGACTCAACCACAGCTTCGACTTGCCGGATGTCGGTATTTTCGGTTTTGACATTGGCAAATACCTTGTCGACTAAATCGCGCTTAATGTAAGTTCTTACGCGCCTCATAGGCTATTCTTTCCTTTAATGAAGTTATTCTGTTTGACGATTCGGTGCGCTTTACCGTAATATAAAGCGCTTTCTTAGTTCCAACTATTATCACAAGCTTGCGCCCTCTGGAAACCGCCGTATATAACAAATTCTTCTGCAGAAGCTGATAATGCTGGGTATGAATGGGAATAATCACGCAGGGATATTCGCTGCCCTGACTTTTGTGTATAGTGATGGCATAGGATAAAACAAGTTCGTCAAGCTCCTCAAAATCGTAGACTATTTCTCTGTCCTCAAAACGCACCGACAGTTCTTTCTCCTCATGATTGAACGAAATAATTCTGCCGATATCGCCGTTGAACACATCCTTATTGTAGTTATTGACAATCTGCATAACTTTGTCGCCGGTTCGAAAAGTCCAACCGTAACGCTGTATGCTGTCGCCGGAAGGATTTATGGTATCCCGGAGAACTAAATTCAGATTGCGGGAACCCAATTCCCCACGCAGCATCGGCGTCAGAACCTGTATATCCTCTAATGGATTAAAGCCAAATTGCTCTTTGATTTTTTCCTTGAACAGCCGCTTGATAATGTTTACGCCTTTTTCCGGTTCCTCCGCTTCGATAAAATAGAAATCGCTGTCTTTAGGCGATTCGACTTTCCCCACAGGCCATTGCGGAATCATCCCGGAATTTATCCTATGCGCATTGGTGATTATGGAACTCTGCGCAGCCTGTCGGAAGACTTCGGTTAAAAAGCAGACGGTAATCACGCCGGAATCGATGATATCCCGCAGAACACTGCCGGGGCCGACAGATGGGAGCTGGTCGACATCGCCCACGACTATCAAAGCCGCAGATTTCGGAATTGCCCTAACTAACTGATTAGCTAACACCAAATCTATCATGCTGGTCTCATCCACAATAAAGACATCGCCGACAAGCGGCTTTTCACTATTGCGCTTGAAAGTTCCTATCGCCGGGTCGAATTCCAACAGCCGGTGGATGGTCTTAGCTTCCAATCCGGTAGTCTCAAACAGACGCTTCGCCGCCCTCCCGGTTGGAGCGCATAATGTCACTTTCAGTTTCTTGGCTATAAATATTTTTAAAATAGCGTTTACTAAAGTGGTCTTCCCTACGCCCGGTCCGCCGGTTATCACTATAACCTTCTGTTCCAACGCTTGTTTGACCGCCTCCCGCTGACCATTTGCCAGCGAAAAATTTAGTCGCTTCTCCACCCATTCTATTGCTTTAGAGGCGTCAATCTGCGGAAGGGGATGTTTTCCCGTAGTCAATTCAACTATATTCCGCGCCAGAAATCGCTCCGAATAATCCAACGACGCCAGATATATTAATTCCCGCTCTCCCTGTTCCCGCTTGACCAGACGCTTTTCCTGTAACTCGTATCCCAACGCGCTTTCGACTATCGCGGCCGGTATTTCCAAAATCTTAACCGCTCGTTCGATCAATCCTTCCCGCGGAAAAGCGCAATGACCATCTTCCGTCAATTCGTTCAGTATATGTGCAACCCCGGCGCGCGCCCGAATATCCGAATCCTTCGCAATCCCAATTTTCATTGCAAGCTCGTCGGCGGTCTTAAAACCTATCCCCCAAATGTCACTCGACAAACAATAAGGATTTTCCGTTATCTTGGTTATGGACTCATCGCCATAGGTCTTGTAAATACGAAATGCGCGGCTGGTTCCAACGCCCTGACTGTGAAGAAATATCATTATCTCCCGTATGGATTTCTGCTGTTCCCACGCTTCTTTTATTCGGCTATAGCGTTTCTGTCCGACGCCCTTGATTTCCATAAGCTTGCGTGGAAACCGTTCTATCACATCTAAAACATCCTTACCAAACTTCTCAACCAGCCGTTCCGCAAAATGTGGCCCTATCCCCTTTATCAAACCCGAACCTAAATATTTCTTAATACCCTCGGCCGTATTCGGGTGAGTTGTCTTTATCGATTCGCTCTTAAACTGCTGTCCATGCTGGGAATCCACCGCCCATCGTCCCTCCGCTTCCAACCATTCGCCTGGGGTGACGCTGGCTAAAGTTCCCACCACCGTTATCAATTCCCGGCAGCCGCTTATCTTCACCCGCAGAACCGCAAAGCCGGTCTCTGCACTGTGAAAAGTCACCCGCTCTATCAGTCCGTTTATCTTTTCTATATTTTCGCTGCCGGAAGCCATGAAGACGCTCTATTAAAGGTAATAGCCCTCAATTTAGTTCATTGAATTCACTTTAACAACTATTGGGTATAAGTTTTCAGGACGGAATTTAGGAAGGATTCTATATGAGTGATACAAGCTATCGCTTACCAATATAATCAATATCGACATAATTTCCAGCTTCGTCATAAACATAATACAACTTCCCATCAGGAAGTTTCTTGGCTTTCTTTGTCAATGCCCTCGCCTCTGAAACCGCCTCCTGCTTTTTCGTTACATCTTTGACTACTGTAAAACCTTTGCCGAATGCTTCGGAACGCATTATCTCTACAATCCGATATTTTCCGCGCGGCGCTTTACGCTCGCTGTTGGTTGAATCGTCTATGCTCATTTTTATAAGGTCTCTTTCTGAAGGGGAAAAATTACTAAATTACTTGTCTAAAAGCAAATTCCACCGGTCTGCTTATACACTGAAACCGAATTCGACTCCATCGAAAATCAATTACAGGAACAAGCGCAGGCGGCGCAGGCTTCTCAGCAGGCGGTTTCAACCGCCAATGAAAACATGCCCGCGGAACTGCAAAGCCCCCCGGACGACTACCTGCTTAATCAATACAATCAAGGCAAGTCCGACGCCCTGGGGGGCGATTATTCCGGGGAGACTCCCGGCGATGATACCGGTTAAGCCTTCTCAATTCTCAATCTTACAATCTCGATTTCTTTCTTGAACTTTTCAGAGTTTTCACCGGATTCGTAAAGTTTTCGATTGCGCCTGTCTAATGCCGCCTGCGCCTTTTCATAACAGTCGAAAACCAGTAAAGCTCCGTTGCTTATTTTGGTAATATGCGCCGGTTCTTTCAACTTCAACATAAAGCGCTTATCGATTTCAAGCAGGCCGCCGAACAGCTTGCCGGTTTTTCGATGCCTAAGGGCATACAGTGGTTTTATACGCATAGATCGCTCCTATTTCTTGGCGCCCATTTCGACCCAGACCTGCACTATCTCCAGATTTTCACGGTATTCCTCGGGGTAGATCACCACATCGGTCTTGTAGGAATCCCGCTTGGTCAAGGCTCTTTTCGCCGCTTTAAGGTTAGTGAATATCAAAACCGCAATTTCGTTGATATTGTTGGGATCGACCGGTTCCTCTGTCAGATGTTTTGTTCTCAGAAAAAATCTGCCCTTTACATCGACATATGCGCCTAACAGCCGCTTGTCGGTCTTGTCTCTGAAGGCATATAAAGGCGTCATAGATTTATGCTTCCTTAAAATATCCCGCTTTAACCAGTTCTTTGATAAAGGAGGATGCGCGCTCCTCCAAAGTCTCGCCGGTGATGATGATTTCGTTCCCGGAGAACGCCTTAATAAACTCCGGCAATCTGTTAAGGTAGTCCTGTAAAGGAATACCTCTTTCAAAATATGCCTGAGTCCGCATCTGTTCGACTATTTCCACGGCTTCGCCGATAAAAACGGTGTCGTCGTTGACAATTTCAATGGTGTTTTCCATTTTCGGTTTTCCTTATATTTGCTGTTCTAATAATTCGGTTTGTTCAAGTAATTCGATTTGATAGGATTCCGCTAAATTCCACTGCCGTAAACCGGTTATTATAGTGTCCAGATAATAACCGCTGGGCGGCTGCGGCTTTCTTTTCTGCCGCATTAGGTAGATGATAGCTTTTATCTTTCTGCCAGATAGGGTTTCCACTTCCACGACTTTTCTAATATAGAGATTAGGATACCCTTCGAAGCGGTCTAATGCTTGAAAGTGTTCTTCCGTCAGAAGATACACCGCGCCCATGACCGTGTTTCCTTCCGAGGGAACCACATCCGCCACACCCCGGAAAACCAGTTTGTAATTATGCAATAGCGCGGCTTCCACTTTTTTATACCCCGGACAGCGAAATTCCATGCCGTCTAAATTCAGGTTCGCGCCATAAGCGAAGTAGTAATATTTCTTGCTCATCTGTTATTCCTTTCTTATCTCCAGGCAGAGTTGCCCGGAAGGTTTTGCAGTAATGTATTGCGTGCGTTTTTGAATTCATCGCCTACCATCCCCAGTCCCGAAACCAGCCAGACTCTGAAATTGAATTTAGGGTTGTCGGTTTCAATCTTGTGGTGGCTGGCAGCTTTACAGTTCCGGGCTTTTACTGATAAGGCTAAGCATAGCTGAATCCAAGGAATCACGCGCAGGCAGTTTAGCGAAGCATTGAAATACCGAAATTCGATAGTCTCCAGGCTGCCCCAGATGTTGTGAAAATTAAGACCGTGGTATCTACTTTGGTGATAATGTTGATGATAGGAAGTATATTGACCATACCAGGCTTCGTTCAAATCGCGCTTGTTATCAGGTTTGTCTTTTACCAGCTTCTCTATGAACTTTTCTTCCACCGGTTTAGCGAAGCGGGCTTTGCGATTGGAGGATACATTCAAAGCCTGAAAAATCAGTTCCTCGTTCTTATAAACCATCTTAGCCAAGTGCGACAGGCTCTTTACCGTATGCTTGGCTCCGTCGATGTGGATGTGAATTCCACAGCTGCTGTGGGGTTGGGCGCCCGTTTCTCTTACCTTTCTGATTACTGTTTCCAAGACTTGAATGTCGTTGGGGTAAACCAGAACCGGCGATACAATCTCAGACCCTACATGACCGTTTACTTTTGTAATGCTGGCGTCGTTCTGAACCTTCCAGTTTCGACCTTGTCTGTCAGTGATTACGGTGGCGCTGTAGGCTCCGGTGTTTCTGGCGGTGATGGTGCCATTGACCGCTTCCTTGACCGCTTGTGCAATCTTCGCTCTGGTTTGACCGGCTACTTCAATCTCGATGCCGAATTTTTCGTTTTCTAAGTTGGCTTTTGCCATTTTGGTAATTCCGTTTATCTTGTTTAAAATCATCTACTTAATCAACCCGCATATAACTTGCAGTTAATTACTTTCAAAGTCAAGGGAAATCGGAACAAAATCCGAAGATAATTCATTATTTTACAATAAGATGACTACAGATACCGGACAATATTACCAGCCTCTCCTCTCAGTAAAAATCGGCGGCGAGGAGCGCGCTTCCCTGGTGCATGAAATGGGAATTCAATCGGATTTGCGAGGTAAATCAGATACCTGCGTTGTAGTTTTGTCTAATCAGAGATTGGAGATTAACCGCGGGGATGCTCTACAGATAAAGTGGGGATATCGGGGAGGGGACTTAACGGAAATATTTAGGGGCGTGGTGAGGGATTCCAGCGAAAGCGATCCGTTGACGGTTCTGGGCATCGATTACAATACCATCTTAAACCAGCAGAGAATTTCGCAGACCTTTCAGAGTGAAACGGCTTCCGGTATTGTAAAGGCGATTATGGCAGGAACGGGATTAGGATTGGAAATTGAAGAATGCGCTGTTGAAATCGCCAGACTGCCGTTCCCATACACAACCTTAAGGGAATGCCTGGATACGGTCGCGGCGATTGTTAAGAAGGAGACCGATGAGGAATACTTCGAATATATCAGAGAAGGGATTTTTCACTGGGGAAGGAAAAATCTGACGCAGTCTTCGGTGTTCTCTATTTTGACAGGCGTTAATATCATTAGCTGGCATAAAAAAGAAAACGGATTATCGGAGCTTTTCACGCTTTTAACTCCGGTTCGGCACAGCCAAATTGTAAGCATCGATGGGGAAAATTACTTTGTGGAAAAGGCGGAATACTTGTGGATGCGCGGGGGAAGGACACGATTGGGAGTGCATTTATGCTGAGCAGTCTGAAAAAGCTGGTGGAGATGGTGAGACCGGATTTGTCGACCTATATGCGTTTTCCGGTCGAGGGCATTGTCGCATCTGTGGATGTATCAAATTACACCTGCGATGTGCAGCCGCTAAATGAAAAGATTCCATTGCTGCCGAAATGTCGCATTCTTTCTATCTGGGGGTCTGCGACCTGCAGGATTGTGATTTTACCCTCTGCGGGCGATAAAGTGATGGTAGGGTTTGAAAACGGTGACATCTGCTCTCCTTATATAATAGGCTTCTTTCCCGACCAGGGGCCGCCCGGTATTTTTATCATCGAAGCGGAAAAAGCCCGCATTCAAATAGACAACGCCGGAAAAGTGGAAATTATCTCCGACAGCGATGTCGAAATAACCTGTGTAAACTGTAAGATAAAAGCAAGCGGGAATATAAATTTGGGCGAAGGCGGGGCCGGAGTCGTCACCGGCGGCCCCATGGGAACGCTTCCAGCCTGTCTGGTTACCGGCGCGCCTATTCCCTGTTCATCAACTGTAAAAGCGAAGGTGTAAAATGGCATTGACTGGAAATGTTATAAAACAGCAGATTCAGAATTCAGCTACTGTAGATGAGTTTTGCGAACGGCTTGCATTGGCAATTACGGAAAATCTGGAAGTGAAATTACCTCCGGGCGTAGTTATAATACAGGTAACTGGAGCTGCGGCGGGCGTACCTAATCCGCTTCCCATCCCTTGTGAAATCCAATAACACTTGAAGAGGGGCTTTGATCGCGATAATAGGCAGTGAAAAAAGAAAATATCTTGCTCGCGAACAGTCTCCCGACTTTCTTCAAAACCACAGCCGATGGAACAGTCGACCACGCTGGAGATTGCGCGACTGGACGCACCCCTGTGCGAAGTTTATTCGCACAAATTCGGTAAAATCTTATGATAAACGAATATTTAGGAACAGATGTATTTTTCGATACGGAAGGCGAACTTGTAGTCTTGAGAACCTAACGAGGCGGGAAAGCATGGGATGCAGAAAAAGCGAAATGAGAAAATTGACAAATGGGCGAGAAATTCGTATTATAAGGAAGCTTAAAAGTTCTCAAATATCATCTATCATTTTAACTTCTAACAATCCCAAAGCGTGCTATAAAACATCCATTGGCAGCGATTAGAAAGGAGTATCTTTAATGGAATTCATTGGGAAATGGTATATTTACGAAATGGAAATGTGGGATGAGGATTATTTCAAAATGGCGACTCAAGCATATATTGAAATTAAAAAAAACAAGACTGGGAGTTTTCAATTTGGGCTTGTCAGAGGGGATATTAATGGTGAAAAAGTTAAAACAGACGCTAAATCCCGCTTTGAATTCACATGGGAAGGCGATGACGAGGGAACTCCTGTGTTCGGTTCCGGCTAGTTAGAGTTTTCGGATGAGGATAATTTGAATGGCAGGATAAAATTCCATTCAGGCGATAGTTCCAAGTTCAAGGCGAAGCGTTGCGTTTAGTTGAATTAAATTACAGAGAGTCATTCATGACTAACGACTTTTTAGCTTTACCGAAAGCGATTATAGACGAATTCTATAAATACTTTCAACAAGCCTCTATCGATAACTACGACCATATTATGGCCTTGAAACAAGTTATTAGTGCGGTCTGCAAATTTTATCCTGATAAAAGTGCGCAAGCAAAAAACGAGTTGTTTGAATATGCCTTTGATTTGTTTTGGGATGAGTGGAAAAACAACTTAGAGGAAGATGAAGAAGAATACGATTTGAAGAAAGAATATAAAACCGCAAGGCGTATTTTTAAACAGACCTACGAAAAAGAAGAAGTAGTCTGGCCTAATGATTAGACCGAATATCATTTTCTGCAAATAATATTTTACGGGAAAAACCCATGCCTTATACTGCATTTCACGATTATTTTCCGGCAATCGCCGAACGGGAAACACGCACATTGACTGTTTTCGAGAGCAATCAATGGGGGGCGCCGGCTGCGCAATATTCTCTTATCGAACTGTTTTGCGATGAGCCTGGGTGCGACTGCAGACGAGTGATGTTTAATGTTTTTTCTTCCAAGGTTAAAAATTTGGCTGCGGTTATAGCTTACGGATGGGAGAGCGAAAAGTTTTATACTAAGTGGATTGGTCAGAAACTCGATCCCAAAATGATGAAGGAGCTAAAAGGGCCGGCGTTGAACGCTTGGAGTCAACAATCGAAGATAGCTCCGCTAGTATTAAAAATGGTTATGGAGACGGTTCTGCAAGACCAAGATTATGTGGAGCGAGTCAAGCGTCATTATAGAATCTTTAGGGAATTGATAGAAAATGAAGCAAAAGCCAAGCGTCCGGACGTCAGTCCTATCGCCCGCTTAGAAAGGACTTTGTCAAATGAATCGGCTATTACCAAGGAATCCATTGGGCGGAATGTCCCCTGCCCCTGCGGGAGCGGGAAAAAATATAAGAAATGCTGCGGGAAATAATACAATTTGACTGTACTGAAACAATGAACACAAATCACCATCATAAAATAGCATCTGAATTAGGAATAACTGCCGGGCAAGTTTCCTCGGTCGACGAATTGATAGCGGGCGGCGGCACCGTGCCGTTTATCGCCCGGTATCGTAAAGAACAGACCGGCAGCCTGGACGAAGTGCAAATCACCCAAATCCGCGACAGACTTTTACAGCTGTCCGAATTGGACAATCGGAGGGAAGCGATATTGAAGTCACTGGAAGAACGGGAACTGTTGACCGAGGAATTGAAGGTAAAAATCGAAGCCGTCGAAACGATATCCGAATTGGAAGACATTTATCTCCCCTTCCGTCCAAAACGGCGCACCCGCGCGATGATTGCCAGGGAACGCGGATTAGAACCTCTGGCGGAAGCGATATTCGCGCAGGATAGCAGCTTGAATCCTATCTTGGAGGCGGAAAAATACATCGACGCTGAAAAGGGGGTCGAATCTGCGGAAGACGCATTAGCCGGAGCCCGCGATATTATTGCCGAATGGGTCAGTGAAAACGAAAACGCCCGCCGGGAAATGCGGGCATTATTTATGCGGGAGGGTATCTTAACCTCGAAAGTGATTACCGGTAAAGAAGAGGATGGCGTTAAATACCGCGATTATTTCGATTGGAAAGAACCGGCTTCCAAAGCCCCTTCGCATCGCATTTTGGCAATCCGCCGCGGTGAGAATGAAGGATTTTTAAGTATGAGGATACTCCCGGAGGAAGAATCGGTCTGGAAAATACTGGACAGGCTTTTCATTAAGAATAATAGCTTGTCCGCGCATAAAGTTCTCACTGCAATCCGGGATAGTTATAAGCGCTTGCTGGGGCCTTCGATGGAGACGGAACTGCGGGTGGAACTGAAAATCCGCGCGGATAAAGAAGCTATCAGGGTATTTGCGGAAAATCTGCGGGAGCTTCTACTTGCTCCTCCTTTGGGCGAGAAGAATGTGATGGCAATCGACCCCGGATTTCGCACCGGCTGTAAAGTCGTATGTTTGAACCGGGCCGGCGATTTACTGCACAATGAAACGATATTCCCGTTTTCAGGCGAAAAAGCCCTCGCTGAAGCCGGTAAACGACTAATCGAAATGGTTAAAAAGTATGAAGTGGAAGTCATTGCGGTGGGGAATGGAACCGCCGGGCGGGAAACGGTAACTTTCGCAAGAGCGTTGGAATTCGGCTGGAATATCGCTGTAATGACAGTCAATGAAAGCGGCGCTTCGATTTATTCCGCTTCTAAGGCGGCGCGCGACGAATTCCCGGATTACGATGTGACTGTGCGGGGCGCGGTTTCCATTGGACGGCGTTTAATGGACCCTTTGGCGGAACTGGTGAAAATCGACCCCAAATCTATCGGCGTCGGGCAATATCAGCATGATGTCGACCAGAAGGAATTGCAATCAAGTTTGGAGGATGTCGTTGTGATTTGTGTGAATGCCGTTGGAGTAGATTTGAACACTGCCAGCCCTCATCTGCTTGCTTATGTTTCCGGTTTGAAACCGAGTATCGCTGAAAATATCGTGGAATATCGGAGCCAAAATGGTCGTTTTCAATCGCGGAAGGAGTTAATGAAAGTTCCCGGATTCGGGCCGAAAACATTCGAATTGTCAGCAGGATTTATCAGGATTCGCGGAGGTGAAAATCCTTTGGACGCCAGCTCGGTACATCCCGAAAGTTACCGGATTGTGGAAGCGATGGCGCACGATTTGGAATGCGGAGTTGCCGATTTAATGACAGATTCTGATTTGAGGGCGCGCTTGAATTTGGAAAAATACATCGATGACAGAGCAGCCATGCCGACTTTGCAGGACATATTGGCGGAATTAGCCAAACCCGGACGCGATCCTCGCAAGGAATTTGAAATGTTCTATTTTTCCGAGGAGGCCACAGAAATCGGGCATTTAAAGCCGGGAATGAACCTTCCGGGAGTAGTCACAAATGTGACCAATTTCGGAGCGTTTGTCGATATTGGCGTGCATCAGGATGGATTGGTACACATTAGCCAGTTGGCTGACCGTTATGTAAAGCATCCGTCCGAAGTAGTGCGGGTAAATCAAAAAGTGCGGGTCACCGTTTTAGAAGTGGATGCGCCAAGAAAAAGAATTGCCCTGTCGATAAAGAAAAATCCCTTATTGAAGCAAGGATAGTTGATTATTTCCCTCCACAGTCATCAGGCGGGATTGGCGAGGGAAATTCAGGATGTAGAAAGTATAATCGCAGGATAAAAAAAGCCCCGCATTGCTGAGGGGCTGCTTCTATGGGAAGGATGGGGGTTACTTTAAAAGAATGACTTTCTGAGTCTGCTTCTGCTCTGGGCTTTCAAGGGAAATGTAGTATATTCCCGAACTGAATTGCGCGGCGTCCCAAGTATATTGATAGTTACCGGGGACTACTTGATTATCGATAATGGTCGAAACTTGCTGACCTAATTGATTATAAATGGATAGTTTTACCGGCAGGGCTTTATTCAGGGTGAAACTTATAATCGTAGTCGGATTGAAGGGGTTCGGATAATTCTGGCGCAGGACGAATTCATAAAGCGCCCCTTCCGGCGGCCGCCCCGCCACCCAGCTTATCTCATTATTCCGCCAGAAACTGACTCCGCCGCAAAAATCACCTACGAATAAATCCAAATCACCATCATGGTCGATGTCTTCAAGATAAGGCTCTGACATATTGATTAATGATATATCTAAAAAATGATCTTCTTCCAATATCAAATTCGGAACTTGCGCTGTCCCAATGTTCCTATAGAATGTCAAATAAGCATCATTAGCCATATGACCTCGTATTAAATCATAATCGCCATCGCCATCCATGTCCCCAAAACTTATCGCGCATCTTTCCGAAACCTGTAAAGGCGTGTTTAAGAAATTATCATCTACCAATACAAAATCAGGCGTGGTCGGATCGCCCTGATTCTCATAAAATAATACTCTGTTGCTGTCAGTACCCATGAATAAATCCAAATCCCCATCTGCATCTATATCTACCAAGCGCGGGAATCTTATCCCTAAGAATCTCCCTAAATAGTTACCGTTTACTAACTCAAAATCCGGCGCTTCCGGAGTGCCATTATTACGGTAGAGGCTCAATGAACCGTTAATATAAGAACATTTACTCACTATCATGTCCAAATCGCCGTCCCCATCCAAATCGCCAAAGGTCGGGCGGCTCTGGTAAGTCGCCCAAATATTCTGAAAAGTATTTTCCGTTAGCGAAAACGCCGGTTCCGATTCCGTCCCTATATTAGAAAAATAATTGATATTACCATCACCTTCACCAATAAACATATCATCAAGACCATCATTATTAATATCAGTAAAAGTAGGAGTACAGCCGACTCCCACATCTATCCCCACAAAATTCTGCGTCTTCAATTCAAAATCAGCTTCTTCCGCAGTACCGGTATTCTCGTTGAAATATACATCCCCATGCGTATTATCTTCACCCCAACTCCGATTCCCCACAAATAAATCATAATCTCCATCGCCGTCTATGTCGCAAAAACTTGGACTGGCGATTAATCCTACATCGATATTGAAATAATTATCCGATTCCAATACAAAATTGTATATCTCCGGCGTACCGGTATTGCGGTAAAAATGAATACTCCCTTCGTCAGTTCCGATAAATAAATCATAATCGCCGTCATTATCAATGTCACAGAAAGAAGGAATTGCATCATCTCCAACATCAATACCTAAGAAAAAACTCGTTACTGAGTCCATATCAGCAACTTCAGATGATCCATTATTCCTATAAAATGCAATTCGACCATCTGTAGGATTCCAATGACGGCCTAATCCTAAAAACAAATCATAATCTCCATCATTATCAATGTCTACAAAAATGGGGTATTGTTCATTATGATAATCTATCCCCTGATAAAATCGGTATCTGTCAAGTAAATTTGGACAACATTTTCTAATTTAAGACAACAAAAACAAAAAAGCAAAAAATGTGTTTTATGAACATAATGTATATATGTAATTAAATTATATTGTTATTATGTAA
>Ga0172369_10005971_pt1 | contig 14722 bp, 12 predicted proteins | sample LakKiv25m_FD_114539 | JGI IMG/M metagenome (GOLD analysis project Ga0172369, IMG submission 114539) | Freshwater microbial communities from Kabuno Bay, South-Kivu, Congo - kab_022012_11.25m | ecosystem: Environmental > Aquatic > Freshwater > Lake | place: Democratic Republic of the Congo...
CGTCGATCCCCGGGTTCGCCTGGTAATTGATCGGCACCCGATCCGCCTCCCGGTTCGCAAACGTCGTCACCACCCGCTCGCGCGATGTCATCGTCTTCGGCATGGCCTTGCTCCTTTCACGGAAATCTCACCGTTCATTGTAGCAGGAAACGCCTGATATCGACAGGGCGCTCACCACGGCTATGCATCAAAACCTGTTGGCAGAAAACATCGACCGGGGTAAAATAAGGACAGCACCGCACCGGCGCAACCACGTGTCGGTCGGATCTCATGTCCACCTTGAAAGGAGTCCGTCATGGGTGACAAATCGCCGAAGAAAGAAAACAAGAAACCGAAGAAGGTGAAAACCTCCGCCGCAGCCGGCGCCACGAAGGCGAAGTAACCTGTCGGCGGGCAACTGCAACACCGGGGACACCCCCCGCAAAGCCGTTGTGCCAGACGGTGATGCGGCGAGGCGTCCCCGATTTGTCAATCGCTATACCGCTCCCGCAGCATCGGCGCCAGGCGGAGCATGAGTTGCAGGCGCTCGAAATAGTCGCACCATTCCCCTAACTCGACGGCCAGCGCTTCATCCGAGGGCGGCACCAGGCCGGTCTCGCAGGCGGGACCGCACTCAGTGGCGGCTTTGCGGCGGTAGACGCTGAGGTGGCGATCGCCGAAGCGGGACAGCTCGTAGAAATCCTCCGACAGCACGACGACCACCGGCACCTTGAGCGCGCCATTGATGCGCAGTTCCTCATGTATTTCGGGATGCGAGCGGCTATCCAGGTAGCGCATCTCGATGAGCGGGCAGGCGCGCTCGATGGCCGCCAGCATCGGTACCTGCCGCGTGCAATCCCCGCACCACAGCCCACTCACCACCAGCACGCGCATCCGGCGCACATAAGATTCCAGCAGCGTCTCCTGCGCGGGCGTCAGCGCGATCAACTCCTCATAATTCCGCACATTGGCGATCTGGTGCGGCTCGCCGGAGGCGACATACTCCACATACCGCAGGCCCTGCTCATAATACTGCCGGAAGAAGTCGGAACGGATATCGGCATAGGGTGAAGTCATGGGTATCCTTTCACGTTGATAAGCACTTGTCGCATTATAAACCAAAAGATGAACCGGCGCGGGATTGTTAACCGACGCCGGTTCATCCGTCAGCCTTCAGCCTACTCCAGATTCAATCCCGCCACGTAATCGTTCAGCTCCTTGCGCTGGGCGTCTTCCTGCTGTTGCAAGCCTTCGATGTCCTTCTGCAGTTGCAGGATCTCGGTTTCCTGCTGGTCCAGCATGGTCACGTAGCGCTTGTAGAGGTCGGAGGCGTGGTCCAGGCGGTCCATGTTCTGGCGGATGTCGTTCTGGCCGGCGCGGATCTTCGTGATGCGCTGCTCCTTTTGCGCGCGCTGGGCGCGCAGGTCGGTCAATTTGCCTTGCGCCTGGATCACCTTTTGCAAGGCGTCGCGCACCGCCGGGCTGATTTTGCCGGTTTTCTGATAACTGACCAGCGTCTCGGCATTCATCTCCATCACCCGCAGGCTTTCCTTCACGGTGCGCTCTTCCGTGACTGTCAGCTTGCCGCCGTCCTTCGCGCTGACGGGGAGGATGAAGCGGTACAGGTCACCGGTGTTTTCATCGAACTCTTTCGGCGCCACCAGATCCCAGCCGGGATTGATGGGATGCTCGACCATAATCTTGCGGTCCTTGCCGTCCTTGATCGCGAAGGTGTAATCGACGGTGCGGCGGAATTTTCGCTGCACGTTGAGCAGGCCCTTCACCAGCGTGATCGCCAGGATCTCCTCTGTCCCTGCTCCTTCATTATGATCGGCCGTCACTCCCAGGTCGATGGCGTAGGAGATCAACCGCTGCTCGTCGGGCTGCATGTCCTCGATGACCGCGTCGCCGGCGTAGACATCGCCGTCATATACGGTGATCGGCCCGCCCATCAGGTGTGCGCCGGTGGCGTTCTTCAGACGCAGGCCGTAGAGCGGGAACTGCGCCTGCACCGCCGGGTTGTATATGGAAATTTTCCACGCGCCTGCCGGCCCGGTGACGATGGGGATGAGTGCCGACTGCTGGCGCGGCAGGATGACAGGATCCTTGATGGCGTATTCGAAGGCCTGCCCCAGGTCGCGCGCCGCGGCGGCGGACTGCACGGATTGCGACATGAGCTGATTCATCGGGGCGGATTCCGGCTGCGGCTTGCCAGACACCGCGTGCCATTGGCCGTTACCTCCCTCGTTGCTATCATCCTCCGCCTCGGCGGCCGTCCCATCGATGCCGAATATTGCGCCGCCCACCACGCTGGCTTGATATGCCACCGGATTGATCGAGGCGTATAACTGCGGCTGCACCACTGGCCGGCGCACATACAACGGCGAATACAAGTCCTCGATGAAACTGATCGGACGACCTGAGACCAGCGACAGGCGCACGTTCGTCCAGTCGGCGTCGCTGGTGTTCTCCACCACCGCCCAGCCCTGCAGCGCGTTTTCCTTCTCGCCCAGCACCAGGCGATAGGAGGTTTTCCAGATGGGCGTCTCGGCGAGATAGCCGACGATGACGTGCCGTTCGCCCTTGCCGTTGAAGGCGATGGCCACCGGCTTGCGCTGGTTATCCAGTCCGGTAGCGAGCACTTTCAGCGCGTCGCGCAATTCCGCGTTCAGCCGGTCGTCCTTCACCTGCAGGTACATGATCTCGTCTAACCGGATGGAGCGAAAGCCGCCATCGGTCAGCAGGTTCAGCACCTCGACGTCGATGACTTGATCTTTACCGGCGGCTATTTTTTTCGTTTCCACGCCGAGGACGGTGCCGACATCGGCAACACTTTCGCCATTCACTTCCACCTGCACGCCCCGCAGGCGGTTGAGCAGTTGCCCGTAGGTCGGATTGTCGCTGAGATCGATGGCGAACGATCCCAGTGTCTTGGTGATGGGGTCTTTCGCCCCGTAACTCACCGTGCCGATCTGCCCGCCGTCCAGGTCGAGCAGCACCATCGATTTGAGCAGGTCGTTGATCTGCTCCGGCTTGAATGAGAGCTGCACGACGGCGTCGTCCGTTACCGTGCCGGCGCGCTGGATATACCCCACGCCGCTGGAAAAAAGCGTCACACCGGTCACCGGCAGCTCCGCCGCCCACAGCGCGACCGCGCAGCAGCAGCATAACATCAGGGAAAGGGTGCGGATCATCATAGTATCCTCCTGGTTTAACATTGCGTATTGACAGGACGAGCCCTGTCGAGAAGGGGAAGCAACCGGTGTATTGTAGCATATCTGCAATCCGAGGGGGACTCTTTCACATTGTCCCATTGGCTGGCTTGCATAATAAGTGAAGCGCCAGGTACGCGTAAAACCGCACAGCACATGCCTGCGCTCCTTATAAACGTAAACACCAGTAAAACTTAATAAATTTTTATATAAGTTATTGTTTTTACCGTGAATAACGCGTATAATTAATAAATTGCTTTCCTGGAGGCATCATGGGTAATTTGGCTCTTTTAATGGATAAACATAAGATCAGCGTCACTGAACTGGCGAAAGCCTCGCAGGTGACGCTGCCTACCATATACAACGCCATGCACGAGAAAGGCCTTCGTATTTCATCAAAACGGAAGATTTCCGAAGGATTTAATGCGTGGCTTGTGGAACAAGGGAAACCTGGCATCGCTTACAATGAACTATTCGGAGACAACCAGCATGCCTAATCGACATGAACGCTTCCGGCAGATGGCGGCGGTGCTCGACCAGTACCTGCCGCCCCTGATGGAGGCCATGGTTGATCTTGAGGTTGATTACCATCGCTTATCGAAAGATGGCGCGGTAAATCTCCGCGATGCCTTCTTCGCATCATGTGAATACCTGTCGTCTGATGACGAGACGCAAGTTTCCAGTGTGCCGGTCAAAGAATTCCTGTTCGGTGCAGTCCGATCGTACCGTGCTGAGTTCTTCCAGGAGAGATTATCCCGGATTGACGAGCAGTTGAAGGTCATCCATCAATATAAACTCAATGGTGGAATGCTGGATTATGATGATATTGCGACTATCCGTGAAACTGTTGAGCGTACAATGAGTATCAGGGACGCTCTGGGGAACGAAGAGATTTGGGGAGATGAAGCCCCCGTATTGATGTTTTACTCCAGCGCAACCGAGGAAACCAATAATCTGGTCAGGCAATTAGAGGACTTATGCCTGGCCATCCGGTTCAGGCCGGCGAAACCGACGTAAGGGGAGTAATGATGGCGTATAAGAGCACGCATATCCAGACCAGGGTGAGCGAGATGTTCGGGGTGGCGGATGGACAGTCAGTTCCCATTTCGGCAAAAAAAAGGAAGCTTGGCGAATTTGATAAACAAGCGACCGCGAGTACGACCGGCAGTATTTGGGCGGGTCATTACCGCGAGAATTTGCAGGTGACGGACACATCTGCTACCCGTGACGACCACAAGGATACTTGCTCGAGCATCATCAATACCGGCACTAAAATATTGAAACTTTGCGAGAAGAAAGATGACTGAGCAGGAACTGCAGGAGTCGGTAATCGATCTCTTTGGGGATTTAACCTTTGCAACCGATGCATTGCTTGCCTATGCCAGTGAATCGATTGCGGTGAATTATCCGGCATACATGAATCTGCGAGATGCTTTGATGCACCTGCGGGATGCCATAGGGCATCCCGCAGGTGACATCAGCGGAGAACAATTCGCACAAATGGTATGCGCCGGTGAGCATATCCGGCGCGCTGCCGTAGAACCGCTACAGGAGTTATTTCAACGCCGATACGACGCCGTCGAGATGAGATATCGGCAGTTTCGCAACCGATCAAAGGAAACGGCGTTCGGTTATCTGGGAATTCGGAACGCCTTGACGAAACAGCGAAAAGCCTTGAAGCAATATCGCCTGGGGAAAAATGGAAAAAATTGGCGGCAAATAGCGGACGAAATGTTCTTTCGCTGTGTGGAACTGCGGGAACTTGATGAACGACTGGCACAACTCGAATCCGAATATGATGCCGATACTGACGATTGAAGCTGTCGCACATTCTCTATAAAATGTCCGGTAACAGGTGATGCCGCGACCGGAGAAAGGAAATCTCTGTGTCCTTTCCCCGGCCATGCCATCATCGCGAATCATCCAATCTTCGCTACTCCAGATTCAATCCCGCCACGTAATCGTTCAGCTCCTTGCGCTGGGCGTCTTCCTGCTGTTGCAAGCCTTCGATGTCCTTCTGCAGTTGCAGAATTTCGGTTTCCTGCTGGTCCAGCATGGTCACGTAGCGCTTATACAGGTCGGAGGCGTGGTCCAGGCGGTCCATGTTCTGGCGGATATCGTTCTGGCCATTGCGGATCGCCGTGATGCGCTGCTGCTTCTGCGTGCGCTGGGCGCGCAGGTCGTTGATCTTCTTCTGCGTGTCGATAACCTGCTGCAGGGCATCGCGCACCGCGGGGCTGATCTTGCCAGACTGCAGGTAGAAGACCAGCGTATTCGTGTCGGCATCGACTACGCGGATCGCCTGCAGGTCGATGTGCTCCTCGGTGACCGACAGCTTGCCGCCGTCCTTCGCCGTGGCCGGCACGGTGAAGCGGTAAAGGGTGGCAGTGCGCTCATCGAAGGTCTTCGGGTCGATCAGATCCCAGCCGTTGATAAACTGGTGCTCGACCAGGATCTTGCGGTCCTTGCCGTCCTTCACCGCGAAGGTGTAATCCACCACGCGGCGGGACTTGCGCGTCACGTTCAACGCGCCTTTCGCCAGTGTGACGGCAACGATTTCCTGAATGCCGGGGTTTTCCTTGCGCTCGCTCTGCACGCCCAGGTCGATGGCGTAGGAGACCAGCCGCTGTTCGTTCGGCTGCAGGTCTTCGAAGGTAGCATCGCCGGCGTAGACGTCATTTTGATAGATGGTGATCGGACCGCCCATCAAATGCACGCCGGTGGTGTTCTTCACGCGCAGGCCATACAGCGGGAACTTTGCATGGACGCTCGAGTTGTAAATGGAGACCGGCCAGGTTTGCACCGACCCGTTGACGATGGGCAACAGCGCGGACTGCTGGCGCGGCAGCGTCACCGGCTCTTTGATGGCGTATTCGAAGGCCTGCCCCAGATCCGTCGCCGCGGCGGCAGAGACGGTCGATTGCCGCATTCGATCCAGGCTCACGCCTGCCGCACGACCGTTATAGATGCCTCCCACAGCGCCGGCGGGGCCTGCGGGGCCCATCGCCCCCGGCGACAAGGACGGCGACGGAGGCGCCTCCGCCATCTTCGCCTCATCCATCACTTCCAGATCAGCTTCATATTCCACCGGCGTAATCGACGCATACAACTGCGGCTGCACCACCGGGCGCCGCACGTAGAGCGGCGTATACAGGTCCTGGATGAAGCTGATGGGGCGGCCCGACACCAGCGACAGGTTCACGTTCGTCCAATCGGAATCGGAGGTGTTCTCCACCACCGCCCAGCCCTGCAGCAGGCTGTCATCCTTCTCGCCTACCACCAGGCGGTAGGAGGTTTTCCAGACCGGCGTCTCCGTCAGGTAGCCGACCACCACCTTACGCTCGCCTTTGCCGGAAAAGACCAGGCCGACCGGCTTGCGCTGGTTGTCCAGCCCGGAGGCCAGCACTTTCAGCGCCTGTTGCAGCTCGGAGTTCAGCCGCTCGTCGAGCACGCGGATATTGGAAATTTCGTCCAGGCGAATGGCGCGGATGCCCGTGTCGGTGACCAGATTGAGCACCTCCGCCTCGACCGGCTCGATATCCTTGCCGGCGGGCACGCGTTTTTTCTCGACGCCGAGGATGGTGCCGGTCACCGTGGTGGTTGCCGTCACCTCCACATCGGCGCCGCGCAGTCGGTTGAGCAATTCGCCGAGGGACGGATTGTCGCTGAGATCGATGGCGAACGATCCCAGTGTTTTGCTGATCGGGTCCTTCGCGCCGTAGGTCACCGCGCCGATCTTGCCGCCGTTCAGGTCGAGCAGCACCATCGACTTGAGCAGGTCGTTGATCTGCTCCTGTTTAAAAGAAAGCTGCACGGTGGCGTCGCCCGTGACCGTGCCGGCGCGCTGGATATACCCCACGCCGCTGGAAAAGAGCGTCACATCGGTGATGGGCAGGTCCACCGCCCGCGCCAGCACGGCGCAGGCCAGAATGAGCAGGCAGATGCCGATTCGCGTCATAACCACCTCCCGGGTGAGTTGAGTGAAGTCATATACGTTGGACTGATCCGGTGAGCGAAATGTTCTCACGGCTCTGAATTCGGTCACAGGGCAACCGATTCCTCCCTGCTCTGGCAGGTTTGATGGTAGCATCCGGTCCCGTAGTGGCGCCTGCGAGCAACAAGGCTGTTCGCGCGGTGTCAAATCCGGTATATTGTGAAGCGGTCTCCATATACGACCGTCAAGGGGGAAACGATGATAGTGCCCGCCATCCCGGCGCTGCGCCGGTTGCGCGTATTGTTCGGCATGCTGCTGTTGCTGCTGCCGGTGCTGGCGCCGTCCTTACCGTCGGGGGCTGCCCCATCGATGGCCGGCGTCGCGCTGCCGTCTTTGGGTGCGCCCATGCCGGCAGTGCTGGCGGAGTTTTCCGCGCGCGAGGCATTTGCCCGAGAACAGTTGCCGGCCATCATCACCGCGGCGGAGGCGGCGGCGGGACGGATCGTAGGGCATCCCAACGCGCTGATCAACGTGCCGTATGGCGAGCAGCAGACCTTTGCCGAGGAGATTTTGAATCGCGCGGGCGGGCTGGCCAACGCCTTGCCGGACGTCGAGCGTTCCAAGCTGACCACCCCGGACGACATCGCCCTGCTGGCGGTGCGCGCGTGGGCGGTGGACGGCCCGAAGATGATTACGCTGTCCAACCAATACAAGGCTCGCGGCAATATGGTGATCCTGTTCGCCTCGCGGCAGGGCATGCCGGAAGGCGTCCAATATGATTACCTGATCGACAACGGCGGCGGGCCGAACAAAGCGGCTTCAGCGATGAACGCCATCGCCAATACGCTGAATGCCTGGCTGTGGACCAGTGAATATACCTCCGCCCTCACCCGCCTGGGCAAATATCCCGGCATTCTGCAGAGCATGGTGGTGCCGGGTTCGACTGAATTCAACCAGGCACTGCAAAAATCCGGCGAGGCGCGCCGCTTCCTGGGCGACTGCGACATGCCTATCCCGGCGGGCGAATTGGCCGGCGTGTATCTGAAGCGCGTGGACCTGCTGATCGCCGAGTTGCAAACCTCCACCACCCGGCGGCAGATCGACAAAGCGGCGACGCTGATCGCCGACCGCCTGCAGGCCGGCAAAACGGTAGGCGTCGCCTCCTGCGAGCATTTCCTGCTCTCCGATATCTTCAACGACAACAAAACTCCATGGAAACCATTCAACGTGGTCTGGCGCGCGAAGGAGGCCTTCCCGCAGAATGTGAAGGAAGGCGATCTCATCGTCTTCTTCGGTTATATCGGCCTGAGCACGGTGAGCGAAGATTACGCCGCCGCCATGCGCGGCACGAAGGCGGACATCATCGCCAGTTATATCATCGACTACAACAACCCGGCGAACAACGCCACCGAGGGATTGTGCGTGATCGAGCAGCACTGGCACGTCGGCGACACCGAGGTGAAGCTCCCCTTCCCGCCCGGCAGCATGGCGCCCACCAGCGGCCTGGAATCGGCGCTGATCTATCGGATGCTGGACGACGCGGCGAGTGAAGCGATGAAACGATGACTGGTCGCATGTTAACCAGTCATCGCTTCATCTCTGCGGGTGCACGACCACACGGGCGAAGCCTTCCGCGTGAGTGGGCGGGACCAGGATGGCGCGCATGCGGGTGACGATGCCGGCGGGGACGCTACGCCGGCGGCGGGCATTGCGGGCGAGCGCCAGCGACAGGCGGATGGCGAAGTAATGGGCGATGGGGATGGCATCGTGCCGTTTCGCCAGCCGCCGCAACCACCACCGGGGAGCCACGGTGAGGCTGGTGGCATCAAAGACGACATCCTCACCCGCGGCCAGCGCCACGGTCACCTCACGGTATGCGATGACGAAGATGCGGCGGTGAACCCGGATCATTCATGAAGCGCCGGTAGTCGCATCCCTTTACGGGTGCGCCGGCGCTTTATGAATGATCCAGGTACAGCCTTACTCCTCGAACGGGCGGCTGATCTTTACCCCCATCACGGAAGTGACCGGCGGTTTCGCGCCCGTCACATCGCGTACCGTGCAGGTGACGGAATAGACGCCTTCGGCAGGATAGGTATACGTTACCCGGTCACCGACGGCATCGACCGATTTTTCATCTTTTTGGGTATCGAAATTCCACTGCACCTCGTAGGGTGTCAACCCCGCTTTCACGCGGACGGCGAAGAAGATGCTCTTTTTCGCCTCCAGGAACGGCGGGTAGACGAGCAAGCTCGCCTCGATCGGGTCGTTGTCGCGCACGAAGGCCAGCCGGCCAATAAGAAACTCCGCCGGGTTCTCCGAGGTAATGGCTATGCGGTACAGCTTGCCGCCGATCGGCAACCCTTGCTGGATCTGGGACAACGGAATGCCGATGCGGACCCAGAACTGGTTGACTTCCTCTTTCGGATAGAACTGGTCGGGGGTGACGCGCAGCATCCCGATGCCTTTATCCGTGTAGAACGTGATGCGCAGGTCCTTGAGCTGGGGCAAGGGAACCGTCAGCGCTCTCTGATCGGCCCCTGGGCTCAACTCGCTCGGGACGGTATTATCCAGTCCCGGGACGATCGCCGCCGGATTATTCGTCGGGTAGACGGACGGCGTCCCCCTGCGATATGGACTGAGCATGGATGGCGGATCATTTTCATCAACACCGGCTGTGCCGGGGGGATAAGCCCCCGGCGGGTAAGTCCCCCCCGGTGGGTACATGCCGGACGGAGTCGTATTGGCCGCGTAAGCACCGGGTGGATACATGCCGGACGGCGTGTTGCCGGACGGCGTCGTGCCGGGCGGATACATGCCGGGGGGCGTCGTGCCGGGCGGATACATGCCGGAGGGCGTCGTACCGGGCGGATACATGCCGGACGGCGTCGTGCCGGGTGGGTATGCGCCGGGCGGATACATGCCGGAGGGTGTCGTGCCGGGCGGGTATGCGCCGGGCGGATACATGCCGGACGGCGTCGTACCGGGTGGGTAAGCACCGGGGTCATAGGCGCCGGGGGGCGTCGTGCCGGGTGGGTATGCGCCGGGCGGATACATGCCGGACGGCGTCGTGCCGGGTGGGTAAGCACCGGGATCGTAGGCGCCTCCCGGATAGGCTCCACCCGGGTAGGCTCCTCCAGGATAAGCTCCACCCGGATAAGCTCCTCCAGGATAGGCTCCTCCCGGATAGCCCCCACCCGGATATGTTGCCGGCGGGGTGATGGGTGTGGTGGGATTACCCGCCCCTTGCAAGCTCGAACGAAAATAAATTTCGAGAAAAACGTCCTTATCGGCGACGAAGGGGCTGAGATCCAGCGGCTCCTTGAAATCGAAGCGTACGCCTTCATATCGGCCCATCGTCACGATCTTCAGCCCGTAGTATCGCCGATTGGCGGCCAGACGGAACGGCACAAAGGGATTGCCTTCCGTCAGGTTCACCGGTCGGTATCCCCAGAAGCCCATGGAGAGGCGTTCGGGCAGATCCTTTTCACCGTTGTAGAGGACCGAAACATCTTCCACGGCCCGTCCTGCCTGGCACAGTCCGAGCAGGATTCCGAGCAGGATGAGGCAATATCGGCTCATAGTGTCCTCCCTCTTTGTACAACAGCACTTACGCAATAACGCGGTTGTTCGCGTTGAGTCAACGACAACCGCAATGTCAGGGATGAAGCCCTGTCGAGCATATGCTTACGCTTTCGTAAGATGAACCGCGGTTGTACGATCTTACGTATATCCGCGGGCTCGTCACGCGGACCGATCCAGGCTCGCTGTCAATTGCGCCACCACCTGGTTAGCCAGGGGGTAGCCTGACGGCGTCAGGCATAGCCAGCCGCCACCATACCTCAGCAATCCACGATCGACCAGTGCGCCGACCGCGCCGGTCTGCAGCGTGCACCCACACTCGGCTTCCGCGGCCGCCAGATCGAATCCCGCGCACAGCCGCAATCCGAGCATCACCTGTTCCAGCAAACGCGCCGGCGATGACAATCGCTCGACAAAGCTCACAGCCGGCACGCCGCGCGATACGCGATCCGCATAGGCGTTGGCGTCGTCCACGTTGCGCCAGCGCACCCCGCCGACGGTCGACACCGCAGACGCGCCGAGCCCAAGATAATCGCGGCCTGACCAGTAACCCAGATTGTGCCGGCATTCGGCGCCCGGCCTGGCGGCGTTGGATACCTCGTATTGCACCAGTCCCTGCTCCGCCAGCAGTCCCGCAGTCAGTGCCGCCATGCCTATTTCTTCATCTTCGCCCGGCAGTGATAAAATTCCTGCCGCAATTTCCACTGAAATCGGAGTTTCCTCTTCGACAATGAGCGCATAACATGACATATGCTCCGGTTGCAATGCCAGCGCGCGTCGAAGCGTCTCGCCCCATCCCGCCGCCGTTTGCCCGGGCAGCCCATACATCAGGTCCAGGTTCACGCCCGGAATGCCCGCCGCCCGCAACAGGCTGACGCTCTCCGTCACCTCCGCCGGCGTGTGAATGCGCCCCAGCATATCCAGTTCCGCCGGCGCGAAGCTCTGCGCGCCCAGGCTGACCCGCGTGACAGGCAAGTCGGCCAGCACGGTCGCATGCTCCGGAGTCAACGTCCCCGGATTCGCCTCCAGCGACACCTCCGCGCCCGGTACGCGGGGAAAGGGGGCGATTACCTCCTCCCAGAGCCGGACCAGTTCCGCCGGCGACAGCACCGTCGGCGTGCCGCCGCCGATATACACGCTGTGCACCGGACGGTCGATTTCGCGCCGCCGCGTCGCCGCTTCGCGCGCCAGCGCCCGCAGATACTGTTCCACGATCTCCCGATCACCACACAGCGGACGGGAGGGGAAATCGCAATACCGGCACTTGCGCACGCAGAATGGTATGTGAATATATAAACCGAAGTGATCGGGTGCAAGAGCTGTGGTCATGATTCAGGTATGCGTATCAACGATGCTTAACGAATGGAAGAGGTGGCTGTCGAAGAGGCCGGGCGCATACCTGCGCACGATACACCCCGGCTTTCGGTTACACCAGCATCTTTTCCTGTCCGGCAACCTCGACCCGGTTGCGACCGCCTTTCTTCGCCGCGTAGAGCGCCTGGTCGGCGGCGGTAATCAACGCATCGGCCGTGGCGACGCCGGCGCCCAACCCGGCGACGCCGGCGCTGACAGTGACGACGATGTGTTCGCCATCTTCCTTCACGAAGGGGGTTTCGGCGACATGCCGGCAGATGCGCTGGGCGACGGCGGCAGTATCGTGCAGCGTAAGATCGGGCGCGATAAGCGCGAACTCCTCGCCGCCATAACGGCAGAACAGGTCAGTGGCGCGAATGTCCAGCTGCGCCAGTTGCGCGAACCAGTGCAGCACCAGATCGCCGGTCGGGTGCAGGTAGCGATCATTGACTCGCTTGAAGTGATCCAGGTCGAACATGATCAGGCACAGCCGGGCGCCGGTCACCCGCGCGTGACTGATCTCCGTCGCCAGGTGCAGATTGAACATCCGGCGGTTAGCCAGGCCGGTCAAATCATCCGCCAGCGATAGCTCCTGCGTCTGTTTGAAGAGGCGGGCATTTTCAATGGCCAACGCCAGCACGCGGCCCACCGAGCCGAGGAACTTTTCGTCATCTTCGGAGAAGCTGCGCCCACTGTTGCGCCCGAGCACCAGCGCGCCGAACAGGCGCGAGCGCGAGCGCAGGGGAATGGCGATGACGCTTTTCACGCCCTCGCTCATCAGCGGCGGCCGCAGGTCCAGGTCATCCGCCGCCTCGCTGATCGCCACGGCGCTCTGGCTTTTCACCAACCGGCCCAGCAGGCCTTTATCCAGGGGCAGTTTCGGCGCGTTGACCACCTGCGCATCGGGGAACGGACGGGCGGCCAGCAACTCGAACCGGTCGTCATCATCGATCCAGTAGATCAGCGCTTCATCCACATTCAGCAGCGCGCCGATGTGCGCCATGGCGGTGAGCTGCACCTGTTTGATGTCCAGTGAGCTGTTCACCGCGGTCGCGATGGTGTTGAGGATGGCCAGCTCTTCATTCATTCGCGCGAGGAATTCCTGGCTTTCGCTCATCTCCTCCAGCATCGCCTCATAACGTTCGGCGGAAGCGCGCGCATGCTTCAGTTTCTCCTCGATCTCATCGGCGGGAAGCCGGCGCTGCTGGCGGAGGCTGGCGCCCTGCAGCCCGGCCAGCACGCCGAAGATGAGATAGCATGCGCTCAGCAGCATCCACTGACCGTGCGGGAGGGGCGGGGTGACGAGTGACTGGCGATCGCCGAAGTAGGGCGTGGTCAGCAGGATGGCCACCGCCGCGCCCATCAACCCGGAGCGCCATCCGCCGAAAACGCCCAGCAAGGCGATGGGGAGCAGCAACAGCAGGGAGATGACCAGTGAATCGCGCGTGAAGGTGAAGATCACGATCGTCAGGATCGCGACCACCAGAAAGATCAGGCCGGTGATATCGACCTGCCGTTGAATGAATCGCCGCCAGCGGCGCCACTTTCCAATGAACATCGGCATGAGCTCGACCTCTCGCATATGAGATATATAATCGGAGGGTCGGTCCGGTAATAATACCTGGATATCAGTATCATGATAACATAGATTTGGCTTTTCTGCTATGCAACACCGGCCGGAACAGCTTGTTTCAGACCAGGTAAAACTTCTTGATGAGCGGGTTGATCTGCGTTATCGTTTCATACCAGGAAGTATTGGAGAGGCGCGCTAACTCATAGATATCAACCTCCTCCTCGCCGGCTTTGCCGATCAACACCACTTCATCGCCATACCGCACCTCAGCGATATCGGTGACATCAATGACAATCATATCCATCGAGACGCGACCGACGACACGAGCCCGCTGACCATGAATGAGCACGTGACCGATGCCGGACAGACTGCGCCGATAGCCGTGCCAGTAGCCGATGGGCAGAATGGCGATCGTCGAATCTCGCTGCAGCGCCTCCGTCAGGTCATAGCCGATCGCCTCGCCTTTGTGCACCTGTTTCACTTCGGTCACGATGGTCTTCCAGGTCAGGGCGGGAAGCAGGCGGATGCGATCCGCATAACAGGCTCGCGTTTCATGCGATGGCCAGTATCCCATCAGGCCGATGCCGATCCGCACCATGTCGAGATGGCTGTCCGGGAAGACCAGCGTCCCCCCCGTGGCCGACACATGCCGCATCGGGTGCAACCCATACGAGGCGGCGATGGAAACGGCTTCGGTGAACTGCGCGAGCTGTTTGCAGGTGTCGGCGGGAAACGCCGGATTTTTCGCGGCGGCGAAATGCGTATACATCCCTTCCACCTGGCCGGCGGACAGGTGGTCGGCAATGAAGCGGCAGGTCGCCGGCAACTCCGCAAGCTGAAAGCCCTGCCGGTGCATGCCGGTATCGATTTTGAGATGCACGCGCAACGCGGCGTATTGACGCCGGGCAATCTGCCGCAACGAGTCGCAGGTCGAAATGGTCAGGCTGATCTGCTGATCCATCGCCATCTCGAACCATTGCGGCAGGGTGAAACCGAGCACCAGGATCGGCGCCATGAAGTCGTTTTGCCGGAGTTTCACCGCCTCGACTATCGAATCGACCCCAATCCAGTCCACGCCCAGCGCCTGCA
>Ga0172369_10005972_pt1 | contig 14720 bp, 18 predicted proteins | sample LakKiv25m_FD_114539 | JGI IMG/M metagenome (GOLD analysis project Ga0172369, IMG submission 114539) | Freshwater microbial communities from Kabuno Bay, South-Kivu, Congo - kab_022012_11.25m | ecosystem: Environmental > Aquatic > Freshwater > Lake | place: Democratic Republic of the Congo...
GGCCTTTCTACGATTACAAATTTACAAAGCCTAAGAATCTCAGGCAGATTCTTCCATTTACCAAGCTCTTTTAAAGAATCAGAGCCTGTTATAAAAAATAGCTCTGCTTTTTTGCCGTATTTCTTCCTTAAGCGCCTGAGGGTTTCCACTGAATAAGACCTGCCTTTTCTTTTTATCTCCATATCGGATATTTTAAACTTTTTATTTCCGGATACGGCAAGTTTAAGCATATTGTATCTGTGTTTCGCAGGAGTAACCTTTATGCCTTTTTTATGCGGAGGAAGATATGTAGGTATGAATAGCACTTTATCAAGTGCCAATTTTTGACAAACCTTTTTTGCAAGATAAATATGGCCTTCATGAACCGGGTCAAATGTCCCGCCTAATATGCCTATTCGCATGCGTCTTTTTCCTTTAAAACGTATTTTACTATTATTAGGCGTGTTTTACCACAAAAAATGAGTTGCCTACACTGATTATTTAGCGGAAGAATATTGAGTTGCATACTTATCTATAAGCTCGCGTATCATTTTCTGATACTTGGTATGGCATTCTCTGGCCTTATTTTTAAAAAAATCAACGCTCGTTTTCTTTAAAAATATGGTTATTTTTACGGTTTCTTCCGGCATGACAAGCTCGTCGGGCGCAGGAAGAAAATCAGCGATTCTAATTAGCTTTCCAATAGGTTTATTCTGATCTTTTATTTTCTCTTTCATAATATAGTTCTCCTTTTCTCCAAAAACCCGCGCCAAATATCCTTATCTTATTAATACGATAAGTAAATCTTACTGTTAGGATTCCGCCCCTTGCTTTTCCTACACAAAACATTCTTTCCTCTTCACTGCTATGCCTGGAATCAATGTATATTTTTCTATCCAGGTCTTCGAATGCCTCACATGCTGTAACAAAATTTACCCCGTGTTTTTTAATATTAATTGCTTCTTTCTTCGCATCCCATATGAAACTTCCGAATTCTATTTCCATAATAAATATAGCATAAATCTGGCTATTTGTCAATATATTTATACATACTAATATACATACTAATAAAATAGCCGATTCGCCCTTCTTTCTTATATATATGACACATCTGGAAGCGATTTTCTTTCAAATATTTTATTATTTTTTTAGAAATAATTTGATTTAGGGCTACAAGGAATGTATTGCTTTATTATGGATAGCCTCAGATACTTCGCAGATTATTTCAGACAGCGTCGGGTGGGCGTGGATTACGCTTGCAAGCTTTTCGGATGTTACGCCAAACTGGACGCATACAGAGATCTCTGCTATAAGCTCTGTGGCGTGAGGCCCGATTATCTGAGCGCCTAAGATTTTATCGCTGGCATCATCTACCACCAGCTTTATGAATCCGTCTAGTTCTCCCAAAACATGGGATTTGCCAATGGCGCCAAATAAGAACTTTCTGGCTTTTGCATTCAAACCCTTATTTTTCGCGATTTTTTCATTTAATCCAACGCTTGCAATTTCGGGATGGGTAAAGATGCAGCTTGGGATAACGTTATAATCTATGGGATATTTGTTTCCGCGCATTCCTTCCACAGCGGAAATGCCTTCTTTTGAAGCTAGGTGAGCTAGTAGCATCCCACCTTTTATATCACCTGCGGCGTAGATATTGTTTATATTTGTCCTATAATGCTCGTCTACTTTTATCCAGCCCCTGTCCAGTCCTATTCCAAGCGCTTCTACGCCAAGGCTTTTTGAATTAGGTGAGCGGCCTACGCAAACAAGCGTTTTTTCGCCGTCATTTGCTTTATCAATCTTTGTGTTAGTTAGTACCTTTATACCTCTTTTTTTAAAGATTTGTTCTATTTTACGCACTATTTCCTCATCTTCATTAGGTAAAAGCTGTGGCATTGCTTCGATTATTGTTATCTCCGAGCCGAAAGACCTGAATATGGACGCAAACTCACAGCCTATTACCCCTCCGCCTACTATAGTCAGGCTCTTTGGGATAGCTTTCAAGTCTAAGATATCGGAGCTGGATAAAATATTATTATGGTCAAAAGGTAATAATGGAAGTTCAAAAGGAATAGATCCTGTTGCTATCAAAATATTTTTGGCTTCTATTTCTAAGCTGGCGGTTTTTATAGCGTTAGGGCTTTTTATCTCTGCTTTTTCTTTTATTATCTCAAGCTTTCTTGTCTTTAAAAGCATTTCCACTCCCAGGGAAAGCTTTTTTACTATAGCTTCTTTTCTTTCGCAGACCTTTAAAAAGTCTATTTCAAAACCTTTTACGTTTATGCCGAATTCGGCCGAACGTTCTATGTTATAAAGCGCGTTGGCAGAAGCAGAAAGCGCCTTTGTAGGTATACAACCCCAATTAAGGCATACTCCCCCTATTTTGTCTTTCTCGAAAATGCAGGTTTTAAGGCCAAGCTGAGCAGCCCTGATCCCAGCTACATATCCGCATGGCCCAGACCCTATTATAGCTAAATCATATTTATTCATAGCGTTGAAAACAATTATAGCTTAATTTATATGCCTATTCAATGAATATATTGCTTCCATAAACTTGACAATGTTACATTGTACGAATGTAAAGATTATGAGGGCGCTTTGTGTAAACTTGACAAAACTAACATTGTCACAGTGTCAAGATTATTGGAGGGATTGGGTGATGGTTTCGCGGATTTGGCGGGCGGAGGATTGGAACTGGGTTTTTTCTTCCGGGGTTAAAGGGATTTCTATGACTTCTTTTACGCCCGAAGTATTCAGGATTACGGGCACGCCTATATAAACGTCTTTTTCGCCGTATTGGCCGTTAAGATACGCACTGGCGCAAAGGGTTTTATTTTCATTTTTTATTATAGCTTTTAACATAAGAAATACCGATGCTGAAGGCGCAAAGTACGCGCTTCCTGTCCCGAGATGCTTTACTATCTCCGCCCCTCGATTTCTGGCAAGATTGGATGTTTCGGAAAACACTTCCGGAGAAATGTTTTTTGACCTGTTTACAGGGACCATTGTGTCTCCGTGGCTTCCCATCATCAGGACTTTATCCTGGTCAACATCCTGGTTTCTTTCCCATAGAGCATTTATAAATCTGGCTGTATCCAATACGCCTGCCATGCCGATAACTTTTTTAGAGCTAAATCCCGTCGTTTTCATTACAAGGTAGCTCATCGCATCCAGAGGATTCGTAACCACTATTACTATGGATAGAGGGCAGTATTTTTTAACCTGTAGAGCCACTTCTTTTATTATTCCGGCGTTCTTTTTCAGTAGGTCTTCGCGGGACATGCCCGGTTTTCTTGCCAGGCCAGCTGTAATGACAACTATATCAGAGCCTTTTGTATCCGCAAAATTCTCAGTTCCTGTTATGCCGGATTTGGAGCCAAAAACAGGCCTTGCGTCGGACATATCCAGCGCTTTGCCTTTTGCTATTCCTGGAACTACGTCAACTAATACTACATCCGCGAGGTTAGCGTCTATGATCCTGGATGCTACCATTGCTCCGACATTTCCAGCTCCTATAACAGCTATTTTCATATTTTATTGGTTAGATATGTTTTAATTTTGCAATGATCGCGTCCGCCATTTGGCTTGTGCCTACGGCTGTGGGATCATAGCGGTCTTTTTTCAAGTCGTAAGTAACGTATTTACCTTCGGCTATTACTTCTTCCGTGGCTTTTTCAAGCCTATTGGCCGCTTCTTCTTCTTTTAAATAGCGCAGCATCAATACCCCGGAAAGTATCATCGCGGTGGGGTTGACTTTGTTCATGCCCGCGTACTTAGGGGCGCTGCCGTGCACTGCTTCGAATAGTGCCATATTGTCGCCTATATTGGCTCCCGGGGCAATACCCAGCCCTCCGATAAGGCCTGCGCAAAGATCGGACAAAATATCTCCGTACAGATTCGGCAACACAAGCACATCGTAAATCTCCGGTTTCTGGACAAGCTGCATGCACATATTATCGACAATTCTGTCTTCAAATTCTATCCTGCCTTTATATTGCTCAGCAACTTCTCTGGTGCATCTTAAAAAAAGCCCGTCGGTTTCTTTCATGATATTCGCTTTATGGATAGCCGTGACCTTCTTCCTGTTATTTTTTACAGCGTAATCAAAAGCGAATTTAACTATTCTTTTAGACGCGCTTATTGAAATAGGCTTTATTCCTATCGCGGAATCCTCTTTTATTGAAATTCCGCTCTGCTCTTCAAGGTACCCTATCATATCTTTTGTTCTTTTAAGGCCCTGACTGAACTCTATGCCGGCATATAAATCCTCTGTATTCTCTCTTACTACCACAAGATCAATATTTGTATACCGTGTTTTTACACCTTTTATAAATTTGCACGGCCTCAGGCAAGCGTACAGGTCAAGGGCTTTTCTCAGCTGGACGTTCACTGATCTGAAACCCTTGCCCACAGGGGTTATTATGGGACCTTTTATAGCGACTTTATTTTTCCTTACGGAATCAAGGACATGGACAGGCAGAACAGCGCCGTATTTAGCAAGGGCTTCTTCTCCGGCTATTTGTTCTTCCCATGTTATTTTTACACCCGTAGCGTCTATGCATCTTTGAGCGGCAAGGCTGACTTCCCTGCCTATACCATCGCCAGGAATGATAGTGACTTTATGATTCAATTCGCAACTCCCCGTATTTTCTGTAATAATTTACTATGCCGCCGGAGGATATGAGGTTTTTCTGAAATTTCGTGAACGGTTTTATATGCAGAACGTATTGCTTCTCCGGGCCCGTAACAAAGCCCTTTTCAATATCCAATTCCACTATATCATCTTTTTTTATCTTACTTGTATCGCACTCTATTAAAGGCAAACCCAGATTGAAAGCGTTTCTGTAAAATATCCTGGCAAAGCTTTTGGCAAGCACCCCCTGGCATCCCGCGTATTTAAGAGCCATAGGCGCCTGCTCTCTTGAAGAACCGCATCCAAAATTAGTCCCGGCTACTACAAAAAATTTATCTTTGCCTACTTTTTTGTAAAATTCAGGGTCTATATCCTCAAATACATGCTTGGCGAGCTGGTTCGGATCCGTTATGGAAAATTTATACCTGCCGGAAATAATCAAATCCGTATTTATGTCGTTTCCGAATTTATAAGCCACGTATTTCATGTAAGCCCCGTCAATATCCTGTATCCGGATTTATAAATTTCTTACCTCATCCGGGTTTTTCATGTATGTCTTGAAAATATCCTCTGAGATAAGACCTTTCTGATAAAGCATTTTAAGGGATTTATCCATTGTATGCATGCCGTACTGGCCGCCTGTCTGAATATGAGTAAGAAGCTGCGCTGTTTCGTGTTCGCGGATAAGATTTCTTATCGCGTTCGTAGCTATCATTACCTCCGTCGCGATAACCCTGCCCGGGCGGTCTTTTCTGGGCAATAACTGCTGCGAGACTATTCCCTGCAAAGTGGTTGAAAGCTGGATCTTTATCTGCTCTTGCTGATAAGGCGGAAAGACATCTATAATCCTGTCTATGGTCTGGGACGCGTCTGAGGTATGCAATGTCGCCAATACGAGATGCCCTGTTTCCGCGGCTGTGAGAGCCGTGGCTATGGTCTCGACGTCCCTCATCTCCCCGACTACTATAACATTGGGGTCCTGCCTCAATGCGTGGATCAATGCATTCGAAAAACTCCTGGTATCCGCATAAATTTCTCTTTGTTTGATTATGCTGCGCTTATTGATATGCACATATTCAATAGGATCCTCTACGACTATGATTATCGCCTGGCGTTCCGTATTTATAAGATCTACCATTGAAGCAAGCGTCGTAGTTTTACCAACCCCCGTGGGGCCTGTAATAAGGACTAGTCCCTGATTTCTGCTACAAAGTTCAGATACGACGGGAGGCAGTCCAAGCTCCGCGACAGTTCTTATTTTTAACGATACCAGCCTGAACGACGCCTCTACGCCACCTCTCTGCATATGCACGTTTACCCTGAACCTGTTCAGTCCCGGAACATCCAGAGAAAGGTCCAGTTCCAGGTCTCTCTCAAAAACGGTTTTCTGTTTGTCATCCAGTATACTGTACACAAGGCGCTTGCAATACTCCTTGTCCATCTTCGGAAAATTTAAAGGTATCAGCTTACCGTCTATCCTTACAATAGGTGCTGAATCCGCGGTAATGTGAAGATCCGACGCGTTTTTCTCAACAGCGGTTTTTAGAAGGTCTTTTATGTCCATAGTTTATCCTTTATTGCTATTTTATATACTTCCTCGGATCGGTAATTTTGCCTTCCAAAGCGGAAGAAGCCACTGTAGCCGGGGAACCGAGATAAATAAACGCATCCGGATTACCCATTCTTCCTTTAAAATTCCTGTTAGCAGTTGAGATACAGGCCTCTCCTGAGGATAGAACGCCGTTGTGAGTCCCTACACAAGGGCCGCATCCCGGGGCAACTACACATGCGCCTGAACTTACAAAGTCTGAAATAATGCCCATTGACATTGCCTTCCGGAAGATATCCTTTGAGGCGGGCGCTATGATCATTTTTACGCCTTCTTTTATTTTTTTATTCTTCAGGATAGAATAAGCTATCATAAGATCTTCCATCCTCCCGTTTGTGCAGGTCCCTAAAAACGCCTGGCCGATCTTTGTGCTTTTAAGCTTATTTACCGGCGTAACATTGTCTACTGTATGCGGCATCGCTATTTGCGGCGTAATCTTAGTGACATCAAATTCCAGAACCTCCGCATAGACAGCGTCTTTATCGCTCTTTACTCTTTGCCCTGCGTTCTTTGCCTTATGCTCCTTAAGCCATTTATATGTTTTTTCATCCGGTTCCATAAGCCCTGCCTTGGCTCCCATCTCAATTGCCATATTGGCTATGGTAAAACGGCCGTCCATGCTTAAATTTTTTATATATTCTCCAGAAAATTCCACAGCTTTATACGTGGCGTAATCGGCCCCGAGTTTCCCTATGACATAAAGTATAACGTCCTTGGAATAAACGCCCTTTCCGGCCTTGCCTTTGAGGATTATCTTTATGGTTTCCGGGACTTTAAACCAGTTTTTCCCGGTTGCAAGAGCCACCGCGACATCAGTGGAGCCCATGCCTGTCGAAAAAGCCCCGAGCGCCCCATAAGTGCATGTATGCGAATCAGCCCCTAATACAATGCTTCCGGGAACGGCAAGCCCTGATTCCGGTATGACCTGGTGGCATACGCCGCAGCCAATATCAAACATCTCAAGATCGTGCTCCTTAGCGAAATTACGCATCTTTTTATGTACCTCTGAAACGCCGATACTGGGGCTTGGAGAACTGTGGTCTATAACCATGCGGAATTTATCTTTATTAAAAACTTTTTTTGCGCCCAGATTCCTGAACGCGTCTATGACAAGCATGCTGGTTCCGTCCTGCCCGAAACAGAAATCTATATCCGCGACTACCACGTCCCCGGATCTTGCGTCCTTATGGCTATGAGAGCTGAATATTTTTTCTACTATCGTTTTACCCATTTTTATTAAACCACTCTTCTATTCTGTCGATGCCTTTTTTAATATTTTCCATACTGGTTGCAAAGCTCAATCTTATGTGTTTGTCAGAACCAAATACCTTGCCGGGCACAACAGCCACCATCGCTTCGTTAAGCAATCTGTCACTGACTTCCATGCTAGAGAACCCTGTTTTGTGTATATTGAAAAATATATAAAAAGCCCCTTCAGGCTTCAGGCAGGAAAGAGTTTTTATCTTATTTATCCTTTCCGCCATGTAATTCCTTCTTTTCTCAAATTCATTCCGCATCTGGTCTACAATAGTCCCGCTGTTTTTTAGCCCTTCCAGGGCCGCCATCTGGCTTATGGATGCGGGATTGGAAGTGGAATGGCTCTGTATATTTTTAATGGCTGTTACAAGTTCGTTATCGGGAGAGGCGAGATATCCTATCCTCCACCCTGTCATTGCGAAGCTTTTTGAAACACCGTTAACTACGATGGTATTTTTAAAAATATCTTCGCCCAGGCTCGCTATGGAGACGTGCGAATTGCCGTCAAAAATTATCTTTTCGTAAATCTCGTCGCTAATAATAAGGATTCCTTTTTCAGCCGCTATCCCGCCTATCGCTTTTAATTCTTCTTTTGAGTAGATGGCTCCCGTAGGGTTTGACGGGCTATTTATTATAAGGGCTTTTGTCTTTTTTGTAATCGCCTTTTTCAGGCTGGACGGGGTTATTCTGAATCCGGAAGCGTCGTCAGTCTCGATAAAAACAGGTTTTGCTTCCGCGAGATTCACCATCTCAGGATAGCTCAGCCAGTAAGGGGAAGGGATAATTACTTCATCGCCTTTTTCGCATATCGCCTGGATTATATTGTAAAGCGAGTGTTTCGCCCCGCAAGATACAACTATCTGGGAGGGGCTGTATGAAAGGTTGTTATCTTTATGAAATTTATCGCAGATAGTTTTTTTAAGCTCGTCTGTTCCAGATTCTGCGGTGTATTTTGTAAAGCCCTGCTGGATAGCTTTTATTGCGGCTAGTTTTATGTGGTCCGGCGTGTCGAAATCAGGTTCGCCTGAGCCAAAGCCTACGATATCCAGGCCTTCCTGCTTCATCTTCTTGGCTTTGGCTGTAATCGCAAGGGTTAACGAAGGAGACACGCTTTTTGCGCGAGAAGAAAGTTTCATCTTGTATATTATCTATTTTGCGCGAAGCGGGTATTGATAAACCTCGCGCCATTTTTAATCGCCTTTGCGCCCGAAAAATTTCTTAAAGAACCCCGGCCTTCCTATTGGTTTGTCATGTTTCTTGGGCTGAGGCGTTTCTCTTTTATGTTCTTCTTTTTTGTGCTCTTCTTTCTTCGGCTCGGATGAAGCAATCTTCTCTTCTTTTTCAACACTGACGTCAACTTCCGAAGGAGCCGGCTTTTTTTCTTTCTTGTCCGACTTTTTCTTGGGCTCGACAGGCTTTGGTTTTTCAACAAATTCAAGTATGGCCATTTGAGCGTTGTCCCCGCGCCTGTTTGTAGTCAGCATAACCCTTGTGTAGCCGCCCGATTTGCCTTTAAATAGAGGCGCTATTTCGTTAAAGAGCATAGCTACAAGCTTTCTGTCACCGAGGATAGCATACGCGCTGCGCTGGTTAGTTACTGTTTTTTCTTTTCCAAGAGTTATAAGATTGTCCGCCAAGCGTGAAGCCGCTTTAGCCTTTGTTTTTGTCGTACAGATGCTCTTATTGATAATAAGGGCTGAAACCAGGCTCTTAAGGGTAGCTTTATAATGGCTGCGCTGTCTTCCGAACTTTACACTTTGTCTGTGGTGTCTCATTTATTTCCTTATTTTCCTTTCTCCTTGGGTATTTCCATACCTAAAGAAAGACCCATGCCTTTGATTATCTCGGCTATTTCCTGAAGAGATTTTTTCCCGAAATTTCTGTATTGGAGCATTTCCTGCTCTGATTTCGTGACAAGCTCTCCTATGGTTTTTATATGCGCTTCCCTGAGGCAATTGCCGCTTCTCACGGAAAGCTCTAGCTCTGAAACCGGAAGCTTCAGTTTTTCGAGCAGTTCTTTGTTTTCCTGGCTGCTCTCTTCCTGTGTTTCATCTTCCACCACTATCTGCCCGAATTTTAAAAATACTTCCAGATGTTTATTTAATATATGAGACGCGTACAAAACAGTGTCTTTCGGCTCCATGCTGCCGTTCGTCCATATTTCCAGTATCAGCTTGTCGTAATCCGTTATCTGCCCTACCCTGGTATTTTCTACGCGATAACTTACTTTCTGTACGGGCGCGAATATGGAATCCACCGGTATTACGCCTATCGCCTGGCCTTCTTTTTTATTTCTTTCCGAAGGGACAAACCCCCTACCCCTGCCTATTTCAAGCTCCATATTAAAACTTGTGTCCTTTGTAAGGGTCGCTATATGTAGCTCCGGATTTATCACCTCTATTGTTTCGTCGGTGATTATGTTCTTTGCGGTAACCTCGCCTTTTTTAGACGCCTTTAAGCGCAATATCTTCGGAGTGCGGGACTCTGACTTAAGGCATAGCTGCTTTATGTTCAAAATAATCTGAGGGACGTCTTCCAGCACGCCCGGTATCGTAGAAAATTCGTGCAACACCCCGTCTATTTTTACAGAGGTGACGGCAGTTCCTTCAATAGAAGATATAAGAATCCGCCTCAGGGAATTACCTATTGTGGATCCAAAGCCTCTTTCGAACGGCTCTGCGATAAATTTTCCATACTTTCTGGAGTAACTAGCTTCATCACATTCTAATCTTTTAGGCATTTCAAACGTCTTCCAGCTTATTCCCATTTATTACCCCCTTTAATGTAGGGGACGGTCGTAACCGCCCCTTACTTTGAATACAATTCTACGATCAGCTGTTCTTTTATATCAGCCGCTATATCGCTTCTTTCAGGAAGCCTTGAAATCTTTACTCTAAGGCCTGCTTTATCCACGTCAATCCAGGTTGGATAAGGGCGGTCTTTTAATTTTTCGACGGATTCTTTAACCCTTTTTACTGTTACTTCTTTCGGCTTTATGACTACAATATCTCCTGTTTTTACTGAAAAAGAAGGTATATCTACTTTTTTGTCGTTTACAAGCACGTGGCCATGCATTACCATCTGCCTTGCCTCAGGCCTTGAGGAAGCAAAAGAAGCCCTGTATATAACATTATCCAGCCTTCTCTCCAGAAGTTCCAGAAGCTTTGAGCCTGTAATGTCTTTTGAGCGGCTGGCTGACTGAAAATACTTCCTGAATTGCTGTTCCAGTATGCCGTATATCTTTTTTACTTTCTGTTTTTCTCTTAGCTGTGTGCCGTAATTTGAAAGCTTGATCCTCTGGCTTTTGCCATGTTGTCCGGGAGCATAACCCCTTTTTTCAAAACCGCATTTGTCAGTATAACATCTTTGGCCTTTTAGAGAAAGTTTAGAACCTGCTCTTCTACATACCCTGCACGATGATGCTGTATATCTTGCCATCCTTGCTCCTTTTAGTAAAATTTTCTTTGGGTTTACACGCGCCTTTTCTTTGGCGGCCTGCAGCCATTATGCGGGATAGGCGTAACGTCTTTTATGGCGCTTATACGCAGCCCGGCTGCTTGTATAGCCCTTATTGCCGCTTCCCTGCCTGAACCAGGGCCCTTTACAAAAACTTCCACATCTTTAAGGCCATGCTCAATAGCTTTTTTTGCAGCGTCGCTAGCAGTGACCTGCGCCGCGAAAGGCGTTGATTTTTTAGAACCTGTAAAACCTACAGACCCGCAGCTGGCCCATACTATCGCGTTGCCCTGTCTGTCAGTTATAGTGACTATTGTATTATTAAAAGTTGCCAGGACATGTACTATTCCGCTGGTAATATTTTTAACAATTTTTTTCTTTGTTACCTTTGGTTTCTCTGTCGTCATAAAACTCCTCTAGCTTGTTATGTTATTTTTCAGGCGCCACTGCGGCAGTCTTGGTGGCTTTTCTTGTTACGCCTACTGTCTTTCGCGGGCCTTTTCTTGTTCTTGCGTTTGTCTTAGTCCTCTGTCCTCTTACGGGCAAAGACCTTCTATGCCTATAACCTCTGTATGAGCCGACATCTATAAGCCTTTTTATATTTTGAGATATCTCTCTTCTTAGATCGCCTTCGACCTTGTATTCCTTCTGAATAATAGCGGCTACCCTGGAAACCTCATCTTCTTTCATATCCTTCGCCCTGGTGTCGGGATTTACACCCGCCTGTTTTAATATCTTGACTGAAAGAGGCTTTCCTATGCCGTAAATATAGGTCAAAGCTATCTCTATCCTTTTTTCCTTGGGTAAGTCTATGCCTGCAATTCTTGCCATGTATTTCTCCTATCCCTGCCTCTGCTTATGCTTCGGGTTTGAACAAATTATCCTTACAATGCCTTTGCGCTTTATTATTTTGCATTTATCGCAGATAACCTTTACTGAAGCCTTTACTTTCATCTAACACCCCTCTATTTGATAATCTTGAACTATTTAGCCCTGTAAGTGATCCTGCCTCTGGTCAAATCATAAGGCGAAAGTTCCATTTTTACTTTATCTCCCGGCAGGATTTTTATGAAGTTCATCCTCATTTTTCCGGAAACATGCGCAAGCACTTTGTGGCCATTGTCCAGCTCAACCCTGAACATCGCGTTTGGCAATGATTCTACTACGGTACCCTCAACCTCTATTGCCTCTTCTTTAGGCATATTCCCTCACCTTGTTTTCTGTGCTTATGTCAATATCCTTGCTTCTCCTTTTGTAACTGCCACAGTATGCTCAAAATGTGCTGATAATTTTCTGTCTTTAGTAACCGCTGTCCAGCCATCGTCTAGCACTTCTACTTCGTATCCGCCCTCGTTTATCATAGGCTCTATCGCCAGTACCATCCCGCTTTTTAATCTGAGCCCTGTGCCCTGTTTCCCGAAATTAGGCACTTCTGGCTCCTCATGCAAATTCTTGCCTATGCCGTGGCCGACGAATCCTCTGACTACTCCGTAACCATGCGATTCCGCAAAGGTCTGAATCGCGCTTGAAATATCAAAGAGCCTGTTTCCTTCCACTGCTTTTTCTATTCCAAGAAATAGTGCTTTTTCCGTAATTTCTATAAGAGAGCGGGCTTTTTCGCTTAATTTATCTCCAACAGGTACTGTAAGGGCGCTATCCGCGTAATACCCGTTCTTTTCAATGCCTACGTCTATGCTTAAGATATCCCCGGAAGAAAGCTTTGTATCCCCGGGAATTCCATGCACTACCTGCTCATTTAAAGAAGTGCAAATAACTCCCGGAAACCCTCTGTATCCGTGAAACGCCGATCTGGCATTGGATTTCTTTATTATCTCTACCGCTTTTTTTTCAAGGTTAGCGGTCGTTACTCCGGGCTTTGCCGCAGCTTTAAGTTCCTCCAGAATCAGTTTAACTATTTTTCCTGCTTCAGACATGAGCCTGAGCTCATTTTCTGACTTTATGTCTATCATCTGTTTTGCAGGTGCTTAATATCTCGGATAATTCGTCGTAAACCTTCCGGGAATCCAAGTCGCCTGAAACCTCTTTAAGTATCCCCTTAGCTTTATAATAATCTATAAGTTCTTTTGTCTGGCTGTCGTAAACCTCCAACCGCTTCTGTATGGTCTCTTCGTTATCGTCTTTTCTCTGATAAAGCTCTGCGCCGCATTTATCGCATACTCCCTGTTTCTTTGGAGGCATATTTACTATATGATAATTTGCCCCGCATTTGGAACAAAGCCTCCTGCCCGCAAGCCTCAAAACAACAATATTCGTGCTGGTCTTAAAATATATAACCAAGTCTGTCGCCAGCTTAAGCTTATCTAATTCGCTATCCAGCTTTTTCGCCTGATATACTGTCCTTGGAAATCCATCCAGGATAAAATCCTTTCCGAATTCTGCGTTTTTTATCGTATCAAGCATCATTTCTATGACAATATCATCGGGAACCAGCTCGCCTTTTTCCATAAAGGCTTTTGCCTTCTTACCGATCTGGGTGCCCTGTTTTACATTTTCTCTTAATATATCGCCAGTAGAAAAATGAAGAAAACCTTTTTTCTCCGCGAGCATTACTGCCTGCGTTCCCTTACCCGCTCCCGGAGGCCCTAATAGCACCATTCTCATGACTATCTTCTACCTCTGATTCTTCCCTTTTTAAGAAATCCTTCGTAATGCCTCATTAAAAGCTGCGACTCTACCGCCCTCATCGTGTCAAGCATTACTCCGACTACTATTAAAAGAGCGGTTCCTCCGAAAAAGCTGGCTATAAGATATGGTATCTTAAGCCACGCGCCTAGCATATCCGGAAAAACAGCTATAAAAGCCAGAAATATCGCGCCCGGAAGAGTAATCCTGGTCATTATAAAATCAAAATATTCCGCAGTAGGCCTGCCTGGCCTTACACCCGGAACAAATCCTCCATATTTCTTCATATTATCAGCCACATCCGCCGGGTTAAACGTAATAGCCGTATAGAAATAAGCAAAAAATATTATTAGTAGGCTATAAAGAACAGTGTATAAAACCTGACCTCTCATTAAAGCTTCAGCGAATCTTTGTAACCCGGCGTTGGGTATAAATCCCGCGATCGTAGCGGGAAAAAGTATTATTGATTGCGCAAAGATTATAGGTATAACGCCTGCCTGGTTTACCCTCAAAGGTATATAGGTGCTTTGTCCCCCGTATACCTTCCTACCTACTATCCTTTTGGCGTATTGTACGGGTATTTTTCTCTGCCCCTGAGTGATCAATATAACTGCCACTACTACAGCAACCCCGATTACCGACATAAAAGCAAGCGTGAAAAATGGGTATTTTATTATGCTTTTCGCAGGAGCGAATATCAATGCGAAAACCTGTTCTAAAGCCGTAGGTAGTCTTGAGATTATACCTGCTGTTATAACAAGCGAGATGCCATTACCTATCCCGTATTCCTGGATCTGCTCTCCTATCCACATTATAAAAGCAGTGCCTGTGGTAAGGGTAATAACCGTCAAAAATCTAAAACCCCAGCCCGGATAATCTACGATCTGTAAACCCTGGAATCTGGCCGGATTCTCAAGCCATACGCTTATAAAAAACGCCTGGATAACGGAAAGAACTATTGTGCCGTAACGCGTATATTGTATCATCTTGCGCCTGCCGCCTTCACCTTCCTTTGAAAGTTTCTCAAGGTAAGGAATTACAGTGACAAGGAGTTGCAGTATGATAGAGGCCGATATATAGGGCATTATACCAAGCGCAAATATGGTAAGGCGTGTTAAAGCGCCTCCCGAAAACATATCCATA
>Ga0172369_10005981_pt1 | contig 14705 bp, 11 predicted proteins | sample LakKiv25m_FD_114539 | JGI IMG/M metagenome (GOLD analysis project Ga0172369, IMG submission 114539) | Freshwater microbial communities from Kabuno Bay, South-Kivu, Congo - kab_022012_11.25m | ecosystem: Environmental > Aquatic > Freshwater > Lake | place: Democratic Republic of the Congo...
CAGACCAAAGTTGACCGATTGGCCAGCCTGGTACGGCAGGTTCCGTGCGAACTGGGCGCCGAAGGTGGCGAAGGCGAACCTGACGCCGGCTTCGTTCAGACGGGCGGCCAATGTGTAGGGCTGGTCGTAGGCATCGTCGTCGTCGAGTGGCGGTGCGAAAGGCGACCCCAGGATCACCGGAACTTTCTTGTCGGCGATGGCCTTCAATTGGTTGCCGGGATCGCGGAGGCCGACAAGAATCAGTCTTAATTTTTCCTTCTCGGCGAACTCGATGGCGAGGCGTACGTCGCGTTGGCGTGTGACGGGAATCATCACGGGCAGTTTGGCGTCTAACACGGGCAGCATCGCTTCAAACCTGACGTCGGCCCTGAGCCCGGGGTCCTTGGCGAGTTTGGCGGCGCGGTAACGTCGCGCATCCTCGAAAAACGCACGGATCGAGCGCATCTGCTCCTCGTAATTACGGCGCGCCTCGGCAAAGGCGGCCGGCCGCCTGCTCATGGTGGCGGGGTTGAAGGCGCCTCCGCCCGCAAACGAAGGCAGGCGTAGAAGCATGGCCGCGCCAGGCTGAATCCGCATCTGCTCCCACGTCCAGCCGTCGAGATGCATCAAGGACGCCTGGCCCTGGATGTAGCCGCCGGCGGAGCCGCGCCCGCCGCTGGAAGGCGTCCCAGGCAGCACCAGCACGCTGGTAATCCCATTGGCGCGCGTGACCGGAATGTGGTCGCTTTCGGGATTAACGGCGACCGCCGAGCGCAGTTGCGGGTTGAAGTCGCCGATCTCTCCGTAATCGCTGGTCTCCCGGACCGAAGAAACCTCGGAGATGCCAACCAGAGTCCCGGCGTCGATCATGCCGGGATAGGCATGGAGTCCCTTTGCATCGATGATCTTGACCTTGGCTTTCGACGCGATTTTAACGCCGATTTCTGCGATCTTGCCGTCCAGGACGAGGAGCGAGGCATTGGCCACGTCCGGTCCCGATACGGTGTGGACGGTCACGTTTTTCAACAGGAACGAATTGTCGGCGGCCAGCAACGACGAGGCCAGCGCGGCAAGCAGGATGGGGATTCTCATTGGGGCCTCCGGCCGGCGGCACTCTCCGCCAGGAGTTCGGCGGACGCCTCGGCGCGGGCGCCGGGCGGCTTCGCGCCGGATGAGGGGCGCTGAGGCGCGTTGCGCTTTTCGTCAGCCTTCTCCTTTTCGATTAGTCCGTTCTTGAGGGCGGCTTTTCTGCCGCGCTCTGCGATGTCCTTCTCGCGATCGAAGTAAAGCTGACCGTCGATGTAGACCTGCTGGACCTTCGAATAGATGGACAGCGGATCTCCGTCGTAGATCACCAGGTCAGCCTGCTTGCCAGGCTCGATGGAGCCGACGTACTTGTCAATCCCCATCTGTTTGGCCGGGTTGATGGTGATCATGGCGAGCGCTTCGTCCTCGGAGACGCCGCCGTACTTAACGACTTTGGCGGCTTCGGTATTGAGGCGGCGCATGAGTTCGGCGCCGCTGGCGTCATCCGAATTCAGGCTGACCAGGACGCCCTTTTTGTGCATGATGGCGGCGTTGTAAGGGATGGCGTCGACCACCTCCATCTTGTACGCCCACCAGTCAGAGAACGTCGACGCGCCGGCGCCGGCTTGGGCGATCTCCTTGGCGACCTTGTAGCCTTCCAGGACATGCTGCAGAGCGGCTATCTTGAAACCGAATTCCTGAGAGACTCGCAGGAGCATCAGGATTTCGTCGGCGCGGTAGCAGTGAGCATGCACCAGGCGCTTGCCCTCCAGCACCTCGACCAGCGGTTCCAGCTTCAGGTCCCGCCGGGGCGTGATGGCCGGAAGTCCCTTCGCCCGCTTGGTTTCATACTCCTTCCAGGCGGCCTGATAGATCCGTGCCTCGGTGAAGGCCGAGCGGATGACATCCTCGACGCCCATGCGGGTCCCCGGATAGCGGAGTTGCTGCTGCTGGCCGAACTGGCTTCCGCCGCCCTGGCCCGCCCGTTTCGGATTTTCGCCGAGCGCCATCTTGATGCTGGGCGGCGCCTCCTTCATAATGAGCCCTGCGGCATCCTTGCCCCAGCGGGTCTTGAATGCAACGTTGAGGCCGCCGATGGCGTTGGCCGAACCGTGCAGGCTGTTGGCGACGGTGACGCCGCCGGCCAGCGCGTGGTAGATGCTGACGCTCTCAGGGTTTAGCATTTCGCCGGCATCGACCATCGACGACACCGAGACACTGCCCTCGTTGATCGAATCCAACGCGATATGGGTGTGGCAGTCAATGATGCCCGGCATTAGATGCTTGCCATTCAGATTGACGATGCGTGCGCCGGGCGGCGCCATCACGGTTTCGCCGACCGCAGCGATCCGGCCGTTCTGTACGACAACCGAACCGGTCAGATTGCCCTTCGTGACGGTATGAATGCGGGCGTTTTGAAAGACGATGGCGTCCTGGCCGCAGAGCACGCCGATGAAGGCGAACGGGAGAAGGAAGGCGGGTTTCATCGGGACACCTCCGAGCCGTTCTCCAATCCAGGGCCCGCGCGGCGGCCCGAGCCCGGACCGCCCGAAGGGGTGGGCGTTTCCGGCGCGGGTTCGTATTTTACGCCGTCAATGAAGACCATCTGGACCTTCGAGGAGGAGTCGAACAGATCGCCTTTGACGACGGTCAGGTTGGCGATCTTGCCGGCTTCAATCGACCCGACGCGGCGGTCGAGCGAGTAGATCCGTGCGGCATTGATCGTCAGCGCGGCGATTGCGTTTTCTTTCGACAAGCCGGCATCGATGGCCTTCTTGACGGCCTTGATGAAATCAGCCGGGGAATCGAGGTCATCGGAGGTGAAGGCGAACAGCACGCCCGCCTTGGCGAGTTCCGCGGGTGAGGAAGGAGCTTTGTCGCGGGCTTCGAGGCTGCGGTAGCTCTCGACGAGTTCAGGGTCGGGGTCACGCTCCTTGGCAGGCCACTTCACGTTGACAATCACCGGCATGCCAGCCTTCTTGATGAGGTCGATGGAGCGAAACGCCTCGTGGCCCCCATAGAAAATCACCGGCGTACCCAATCCAGCAGCGAAACGAGAGGTTCGTTCGAACTCGACGCGCGTGGACGCTGGCAGCAGTACCCGCTTGGCGTTCAGGACACCTTCGGCCGCTCGGTCATACGCAGGCCGCGGACCGGACTGCGGGTCCTTCTCATACGTCTCGACGGCCGTTTTATACCATTTCGCGTCCATCCACAATTGCCGGACGTAGGCCATCACGCCCATCAGCGAACTGGGGAACCCGCCTCCGAAACCGCGGCTCGAGCGCAGTGAAACGTACATACCGGCGGCGGGATCGAGCACCATCGCGCCCGCCGTTGCGCCGGCGAGATTGACGGCGGATCCCTGGCCGGCAACGATGCCATCCTTGGGGAAAGTGATGGCCGTAGTGAATCCCGCCGACCGGGCCTGGTCGAGACGACGATCCGAAGTCTGGATGAGATCGGCGGCGCGCACCCAGCTCGCCGTCTGGGGCCGGTCCTCGGGACCCTGGGCGCGCGGCTGAGCGGTCTGTGTCCGGGCCAATGTGGAGGCTGTGGGGGCGGCCGCGGCGGTGGCCGGAGCCGCCGTTGGAATGCCCCAGGCACTTAGAGCGTCGATCAGTCCCGGATACACGGTCAGCCCGGCCGCCTCAATCACCCAGGTTCCGGCAGGCGCCTGGATGGAGGGTGCGGCTTGCACGATGACGCCGTCGCGGATGAGGACGGAACCCTTGTCGATCACGGGTCCGGCGGCAGTGACGATACGCGCATCCTTGATGAGAATGGGCGCCGATGGTCCCGCCGCGCACAGGCCGGGCAGCGGCGCCAGGGCGAGCGCGAAGAGAATCGAACAGCGAAGACACATATTAGTACGCCATTCTAACTAAACTGAGAGAGAGACCACATGGCAACCACACAACCCATCCGGTACCGGGACGCCGGGGTGAACATTGACGAGGCAGACCGCGCCGTCGGGTTTATCAAGGAGTCAGCGCGGAAGACCTTCACAAGCCGGGTCATGACCGATATCGGCAGCTTCGGCGCGGGCTACAAGCTGAGTGGCTACAAGCGGCCGGTTTTGATTTCTTCGTCCGACGGCGTAGGCACCAAATTGAAGGTCGCCTTCATGGCAGGCAAACACGACACTGTGGGCCAATGCCTGGTGAACCACTGCGTGAACGACATCGCCGTCCAAGGCGCCGCGCCGCTTTTCTTCCTCGACTACTTTGCCGTCGGCCGGCTCGATGCCAATGTCGCCGGGCAGGTTGTCGCAGGGCTGGCCAAGGCGTGCGGCGAAAACGGCTGTTCTCTCATCGGCGGCGAAACCGCGGAGATGCCGGGTCTCTACAGCGAAGGCGAGTACGACCTGGCGGGTTTCATCGTCGGGTGCGTCGAGCAGAGCAAGCTCCTCACCGGCAAGAAATTGAAGGCCGGCGACGTTCTGCTGGGCCTGCCATCCAACGGCTTGCATACGAACGGCTACTCGCTGGCGCGAAAGCTCTTCTTCGAGGTTGCCGGTTACAAGGTGAATAGTTTCGTGAAGGAGTTGGATTGCACCGCGGCCGAGGAACTGCTGAAGGTCCACAAGAGCTACCTCAAGCCGATTCAGAAATTGATGGCCGCGGGCGCTCTCGGCGGCGCGGCTCACATCACCGGCGGCGGCATCACCGACAACACGCCGCGCATGCTCCCCGCGGGACTGGCGGCCGAAATCAAACTGGGATCGTGGCCGGTGTTGCCCGTGTTCGAACTGATGCGCAGACTCGGCTCGGTGCCGGAGGACGATTACCGCCGGACGTTCAATCTGGGCCTGGGCATGATCCTCGCCATTCCCGAGGCAAAGGCCGACAAGGCGAAGAAGACTCTCAAGAGCCTCAAGGAGCCTTTTTACGAAGTTGGGCGCGTGGTGAAGCAGCCGCGCAGCAGGAAGGACCGGGTCATTTACAGATGAAGCGGCTGGCGATTCTGTTGTCCGGCCGCGGGTCGAACTTCGAGGCGATCGCGCGAAACGTTCGCAGTGGCAGAATCGACGCGGAAATCGCGGTCGTTGTCTCGAACAACCCTGCAGCGAAAGGATTGGAAACGGCGGCCGGGCTCGGCCTGAAGACGCTGTGTCTCCCGTCCAAGGGCGTCGATACGGACGTTTGGGCGGCCCGCGCCGTTGAAGAACTGAAGCCCTACGCCGTCGACCTGATCTGCCTCGCCGGGTTCATGCGGCGGGTTGGCGCGTCGCTGCTCGAAGCCTATGCCGGGCGGATTCTCAACATCCACCCGTCGCTGTTGCCGAGCTTCCCGGGCCTGCACGTGCAGCAACAGGCACTCGACTACGGCGTCAAATACTCCGGCTGCACGGTGCACTTCGTGGACGCGGATCTGGATACGGGCCCGATCGTCAAACAGGCCGCCGTCGAGGTCTTGGATGGCGACGACGCCGATACCCTGGCCGCCCGCATCCTGGTTCAGGAACACCGCATCTACACCGAGGCCATTGCGCTTGTGCTGTCGGGCAAATACCGCATTGAGGGCCGCAGGGTGGTCGCACTTTGAGATCCTGCCGCCGCGACGCCGTCACTTCCTGATGCCGAGTTCCTTGAGAATCGCATCCGCATTCTCCACTTCGTCGAGCATCCAGAGGAAGAATCGGATATCGACATTCACATTCCGGGCGATGTCCGGGTTGTAGCCGAAATCGTTGGCGACGTTTTCCCAGACGCGATCGAAGTTCAACCCAACGAGTTCGCCGCGGCCGTTCACCACCGGGCTGCCGGAATTGCCCCCCGTCGTGTCGGCGTCGGCGAGAAAGCACAGCGGCACCGTGCCGAGACGTGCGTCCTTCCAGCGGCCAAATTTCCTGGCCGCGTAAGCGTCGCGCACACGGGCCGGCACATCGAACGGTTCCTCGCCGGTGTGCTTCTCAAGCATCCCCGCAAGCGATGTCTGAGGTGTATAGACGACGCCGTCTCTCGGCGCATAGCCTCTGACATGGGCGAAGCTGACCCGCAGCGTCGAGTTCGCGTCCGGAGCGACAGGTTTGCCCGCATGAGCGATCACGGCCTTTCGCCATAAGGGCCGAAGCCGGGTGATGGCGCCGTCCGCCGTTTTGCTGGATTCGTTCTGGGCATCGAGTTCGGGCAGCAAAGCGATGGCGAAATCGAGCAGCGGATCATGCCGCGCGGCCAGTTGCGCCGGCGTCTCTTCGAACATTTTGAGACGTTCGTCGAGGTCGTTTACCTTCGTCGTGGCGAAGATCCGCTCAATGATTGCTTTGTGGTCGCCGGAGCCAAACGTGGCGTCCACCGCGGCGATGCGCTCGCTGGATCGAAGCTTGAGCGCCCGGCCGATCCAATCGGCGAAAAGCGCCTGGTCGGCAGGCTGGAAGTAACTTTTCTGCGCGCGCTCGATGTTCGCCTTCATCATCGGCAGCATCCGGTTCATGAAGGGTGGTTCGCGCTCGGCGTCGGGCTTCTGACGCTCGCCGGCGAGTTTGACTAACTGGACCGCCTGGCGCAAGGCGGATGAACCGGACGAAACCACGGAGAGCAGGAACGCGCGGACGGCCGTTTTGTCTTTTTCGGCGGCCATCGCGTCCAGTTGGCGCTTGGCCTCGACGGCCGGACGCCGTTCCGGCCTGCCGCCGGCCCACTTCTCGATCTCAGCCTCGGCGGCCCTCTGTTTGGAGATGATTGAGCCGCGCTTCAAGCCCTCAATCTGCCCGCCGGCGTTTTTGTGGACGTTGTTGAGGCCTTTGAGCGTGGCCGCCGTGGCGATGATTCCGGCCTCATTGCCTTTCGTGTTTTCCTCGATCAGCCGGATCCATTCGCCATACACCTCCACTCGCCGTTGATAGAGGTTTTTCTCCCTGTCGGCCATCTCGGCCGCGGTGAGAGAGCGGACCGTGGTGCCTGGGTAGCCCAGCACCATGACAAAATCGCCCGGCTTCACGCCGTTTGTCGAAATCGGAAAGTAGAACTCCGGCTTGTATGGGACATTCTCCTTGCTGTACGGCGCCGGCTTGCCGCTGGGACCGACATAGGCGCGGGCCATCGAAAAGTCGCCCGTGTGGCGCGGCCACATCCAGTTGTCGATCTCGCCGCCGTATTCGCCGATCGCGCGCGGCGGCGCGTACACCAGCCGGACGTCTTGAATCTCCATTGTCTCGACCAGCACGTATTGCAGCCCGCCGTCGAATGCCGCCACCCGGCAGCGCGCGGCCGGCGTCTTCTCGCATTCGGCCACCAATTGCTTGTCCTTGGCCTCAATCGCTTTGGCGCGCTGGATATCAGTGGCGCCCGCCGGGATTGCGGCCTCGATCTCCCTGGTGACGTCAGTGAACTTGCGCGGCACCTGGACGCGGCCAGTTTTGGAAGGCAGTTCATCGGCGCGGGAGGCCGCGATAAATCCGTTTGTGATGAGGTCGCGTCCGGGACGGCTGTGTTCCTGCACCATGCCGAACAGGCAGTGATGGTTGGTCAGAATCAACCCTTCCGCGGAGACGAATCCCGACGAGCAGCCGCCGATGTTCACGGCGGCGGCCAACAGACCGGTCCCGCGAACCGGATCCCATACTCGGTTCACCGGCAACTGCAATCCTTGTCGTTTCAACTCGGCCTGGTTCAGCTTCAGCACCTGTTGCGGAGTCCATTTCCCTTCACCCGCCCAGAGGGCGGCGGCCGCCGCGGCCAACACGACAACTCGTTTCACTTCACGGTCTCCTTCCACGCGGCCAGCGCCTGCTTGCCGGCTTCGATCACTTCGAGAATCCTTTCGACATCGTAAACCGCGCCCGCCCACGGGCCGCCGCTGGCGTCCTGCAACGCCGCCCAAAGCCTCGTGTCATCCGGCAGATTCGGGTCCGGCGCCAAATCAGCACGAGGTGGCCGTCCGGCCAGGATCTCGGCGCCCCGTTCCGCCCCGAAGATGTCGCCGCCGTGGCCCACCAGGTCGATCTTGCCTTCCAGTTTGTTCCTGTCCACGGCGATTTCGATCACGTCGCCATCGATCAGCTTGCCGATGGCCCCACCGGCCAGCGCCTCTGGTGAAACATGACCGATGCAGGCGCCGGTCGACACGCCGCTGAGCCGTGCATCGGTGACCAGCGCCACGTGTTTTCCGAACGGCAGGTGCTTCAGCGCGCTGGTCAACTGGTAGGTTTCTTCCATTCCGCTCCCCAGTGGACCACGGCAGCAGAGCACGATCACATCCCCGGTTTTGATGCTCCCGGATTTGACCGCCTCAATGGCCCCGATCTCGGTCGCGAAGACCCGCGCCGGGCCGCGCTTGCGATAGACGTTGTCCGCGTCGACTACCGACGGATCGATGGCCGTGCTTTTAATGACCGACCCTTCCGGCGCCAGGTTGCCCACCGGAAAACAGACCGTCGAGGTCAGCCCGCGCGACTTCGCCCGGTCCGGCATCATGATGACGTCATCGGGATCGATCCCGTCGGCCTCACGCAGCCGCTTGCGAAGCGCCGCGCGGCGCTCGCTTTGCTCCCACCAATCCAGCGTGTCGCCGATCGGCGCGCCGCTGGCCGTCATCGCTGATGTGTTGAGCAACCCGGCGCGCCGCAGGTGCAGCATCACTTCAGGGACGCCACCGGCGAGAAAAACCTGAACCGTCGGGTGGCCGGCGGGTCCGTTGGGCAGCGCATCGACGATGCGGGGCGCTGCGCGATTCACGCGCGCCCAATCGTCCACAGTAGGACGCCGCAAGCCCGCATGATAGGCGACTGCGCTCAGGTGCATGATGAGATTGGTCGAACCGCCGAACGCCGCATGAACCGCCATGGCGTTGTCGATAGACGATTGGGTCAGAATCCCTCCCATGGTCATGCCCAGGGCGATTTCCCTCATCACGGCGCGCGCGCTCCGCACCGCCATGTCGCGCCACAGCGGGTCGCCGGACGGGGCGAGCGCAGCATGTGGCAACGTCATGCCGAGCGCCTCGGCCACCACCTGGGAAGTCGCCGCCGTCCCCAGAAACTGGCATCCGCCGCCAGGCGATCCGCACGCCCTGCATCCCATCTCAGCGGCGTAGTCCCGTGTGATCACCCCGTGCGAAAAACGCGCGCCAATGCTCTGAATGATGCCCAGATCTTCGCCGTCGGCGGCCGGCAGCGTCACCCCGCCGGGGATCAGCACGCTTGGCAGGCCGCCGCTCGCCGCCAGCGCCATCATCATCGAGGGCAAGCCTTTGTCGCAGGTCGCGACGCCAACCACGCCCGACCTTCGAGGCAGGCTCCGGATCAATCGCCGGAAGACCATCGACGAGTCGTTGCGATACGGCAGCGAATCGAACATGCCGGCGGTCCCCTGCGTCCGGCCGTCGCACGGGTCGCTGCAATAGCCGGCGAACGGCACCGCGCCAATCGCCTTCAGTTCCTTCGCCGCCGCCTCCACCAACAGGCTCACTTCCCAGTGGCCCGTATGATAGCCAAGCGCAATGGGCGTGCCGTCCGGCGCCCGCAGTCCGCCATGCGTCGAAAGCAGGAGAACCTCTGGACTGCCCATCGCCTGCGGGTCCCACCCCATGCCGGCGTTCATTGTCCAGCCGAACAAATCACCCGATGGCGAATTGCGAAGCAGTTCGGCGGTCAGCGGCAACTCGCCGTCCGGCCCTTTGCCCTTCGTTTTGACGTTGAAAAGCGAACTGTCGCCTGAGTCGAGTACTGCCGCCAGTGACGGCGGCTCCTTCTTCGTGTCCATGAAAACCCTATTCTGACGGCTTCAGCGCCTTGATGAACTTTTCCGGGTCGTCCGGGCTCACCACCACCGCGCCATCCGCCGTCTCAAGAACCACTCTTTTCGACATGTCCGTCACATACCAGACATGCGAGCCGAGTTTGTCGCTCTTGTACTCTCCGTAGTAGCCAAACAAACCCCCGTTGCCCGCCGTCCGCGTCATCCCTGCGCTGTCGGCATCCTCGAACAGCCTCACGCCGCGGATGGACCGCCTCTCGATCAGCACGTTTTTGAACGGCCTGGTCACCGTCATGTGCTCTGCATCCACCTGGTAACTTGCCGGCGCGAATCCCCAACTCCCGGCCAGGAACGCCGCCGCCACGATGATTGCTGTGATTCGAATCCACCACGGGCGCTTCAAAGTCGCCACGGCCGCCGCCAGCAGCAGCACTCCAACTCCGCACAAACTCATCAACTTCAATGTCTCGCTCCACGGCGCGTTGAACTCCATTCTTCCAGCGTATATTCATCCGGCGCGCGGTTCAGCATTCATGTTAGGATTCGCCCGAGAAGCAAATCACCATGACGAGACGCCGATTCCTTTCGTCCGCTGCTGCCGCGGCCCCTGCTGCCTCCCTGGCGCTGGCCCAGGCGGGCCCCATGCCGATGGGATTCAACACCTACTGCCTGCGCGCCCTGCGCTGGACCGACCGCCAGCTTCTCGACTACGCCACCGAGCAGAAACACGACGCCATCTTCCTTCAGGATTCGCTCGATCCCCGCACAAAAGATCCCGCCCATTGGGCCGAGGTCAAAACCTGGGCCGCCGAACGCCAACTCCATCTCGAAACCGGCGGTGGCGGAATCATGCCCCGCACTCCGGACGCCTTCCAATCGTCGGTCGACAACATCCTCTACAACGCCAAACGGGCCAAGGCCATGGGTTCGCCCATCATCCGCTGCGTTCTGGCGAGCAACCGCGCTTCCTTGCCGCCCGGACCGGCGGAGCAGCACATGGCCACGGCGGTCCGGCTGCTGAAGGCCGTCAAATCCCAGATAGTCGATGCCGGGTTGAAGATTGCCATCGAGATCCACAAGGACTTCCAAGCCTGGGAGCACCACACCATCATCGAGGAGGCGGGCAGGGACTTCGTCGGCACCTATATGGACACCGGCAACCCGGTTTTCGTCCTCGAACATCCAATGACGACCCTCGAAACCATGGCGCCCTACATCCTCACGCTCCACCTCCGCGACTCGGTCATCTATGATCATCCGCGCGGCGTTGCCGTCCAATGGGTGCCGCTGGGCGAGGGCGTGGTCGATTTCAAGGAGATCGTGGAGGCGGCGCGGCGGCTTTGCCCGAACGTCTATGTCTACATCAAGCCCATCACCGGCCGGCCACCCGAAGTGATCCCCTACCTCGAGGACTCCTACTGGAAGACCTTCCCCAAGGCTCGCTCCTCTGAACTTGCCCGGTTCCTCGCCTTGGCCCGGCGCGGCCGCCCGTATGAAGGAACGATGGTGATCGAGGACCTGCCCGGCCGTCCGACGCCGGAGGCATTCAAGGGAGCGCTTGAATTCCAACAGAAGGAACATGTCGAGCGCAGCGTCGCCTACGGACGAAAAACCCTCGGTCTCGGCGTCCGCTGGCGGGCGTGAGGGAGGGGAGGCCGCCACACATGACGCCGTTCCGCGCCTTCGCCGTTTGGGTGTTGTTATTTGTCATCGCCGTCATGAACGGCACATTGCGGGAATCCGTCTTTCGCCGGTTTTTTGATGAGCTGGCCGCCCATCAGATCTCATGTGTGACCGGCATCTTGTTGATTCTGCTCGCCGTCCGGCTCGCCGGGCGGAAATGGAGGTTCAAGTCCACGCGGCAGGCCTGGACAATCGGGTTCGTTTGGTTGTTCTTGACCATCGCCTGGGAATTCGCCTTCGGCCACTTTGTGATGGGTCATCCGTGGGCCCGGCTCGTCCAGGACTATGCTGTCTGGAATGGCCGTTTTTGGGTCTTCGTCTTGCTGGCAATTCTGCTTGCCCCCCTCGTTTCCTGGATAGTGAATCGAGGGGAGCATCAGCTACAATGAATGAAAACCCCTCGTTGAAGCATGGAGACGAACAAGTGACGCAAGTCGAAGGGGGCCTTGTCGCGGTCTATCCGGGCAGTTTCGATCCGCTGACGAATGGTCACCTGGATCTGGTCGAACGGTGTGCGCCGCTGGTTGACCGGCTTGTGGTTTCGGTGCTGGCCAATGACACGAAGAGCCCGCTGTTCAGTTTGGAGGAGCGCGTCGGGATGCTGCGCGGCGTCCTTCAAGTCTTTCCAAACGTGGAAGTGGACAGCTTCGAAGGTTTGCTGGTCGACTATGCCAGGCGCAAGGGTGCGAAAATCCTGCTCAGAGGCATCAGGGCGATCTCAGACTATGAATACGAGTTGCAGATGGCGTTGATGAACCGGCGTCTGGCGCCGGAGATCGAAACGATGTTTATGATGGCCGGAGAGGCCCACTCCTTCATCAGTTCCCGCCTGGTGAAGGAAGTCATCCGGCTGGGCGGTAATATCAGCGGACTGGTGCCGCCCCTGGTCGAGGAGATGCTCCGGCGCAGGCTCCTCACGCCCGATAACTAGGCGAAACCCCGCGGGGGAATCCAAAATAGAGAGAATCAAGCCCAGGCAGCCTCATGCAATCCACACCCAGACTCGCCGACCGTATCTCGCTGATCAGCGTTTCCTCCACTGCCAAGGTCGCGGCGGAAGCCGACCGCTTGCGCCGCGCGGGAATCGACGTTGTCGATTTCGGCGTCGGCGAACCCGACTTCCCCACTCCGGATAACATCAAACAGGCCGCCGTGCACGCCTTGGACGCCAATTTCACCCGTTATACGGCGATGGCCGGCGTCCAGGAACTGCGGCAGGCGGTCTGCGACCGCCACAACCTGGAATACGGCACTTCCTACACCCATAACGAGTGTGTCGCTACCGTGGGCGGAAAACACGCCATTTTCAACATCACGCAAGCCGTGCTCAACCCCGGCGACGAGGCGATCATCCCGGTACCCTACTGGGTGACCTACAAGGACGTGGTCAATTACGCCGGCGGCAAGTGCGTCTTCGTCGAGACCAGGGAGTCGGATGGATTCGCCCTCACGGCTGGAGAAGTCAAGCGCGCCATAACGCCGAAGACGCGCATTATCATGATCAACTCACCCTGCAACCCTTCAGGGGCGGTGATCGACAATGCGGAACTCGAAAAGATCGCTTACATCGCCCGCGACAAGGGGATCTGGCTGATGACCGACGAGTGCTACAGCCATTTCCTGTACGACTCGACTCCCTTCTCGGCCGCGTCGCTACGGGATATGAAGGAGACCGTCATTGTCGCCGGGTCGCTGTCCAAAACCTATGCCATGACCGGCTGGCGCATCGGTTTTGTCCTGGCGCCCGCGCCCGTGTGCACGGCCATCATCAAACTGCAATCGCACTCGACGTCAAACCCGACATCCATCGCGCAGAAAGGCGCAATTGAGGCGTTGATGGGACCTCAGGATTCGGTCGGCAGGATGCTGGCCGAGTACCGCAAGCGCCGCGACTACGTTGTTGGGCGGCTGCGCGCCATGCCTGGCGTGTCCTGTGCTGAACCACGTGGCGCATTTTACGCATATCCGAACATCTCGGGCGTTCTATCACCTGAGAAGATGTCCTCCGCCATGGCTTTCGCCGAACGCCTGCTGGCGGAGCGCCATGTCGCGGTAGTGCCGGGCGAGGCGTTCGGCACACACGCCCACGTCAGGATTTCCTATGCCTCGTCGCTTGAAGATTTGAAGAAAGGACTGGATCGCTTCGAAGCGTTTGTCAAGGAGAGTATCAGCTAACCGCCGCCCGCTTTGGGCGGCCGTCGTGATCGCCCTTGCCTCGCTGTTCGCGGTTTCTTGCGGCGACGAACCCAACCGTGAGCCCGCGCTGGCCGAGGCTTTCGTTGCCCCCGCCACGCTTCAAGTCCGCGCCGAACTGGTCGCGCGGTCCAAACTTGTCGCGACGCTGAAGCACGGCGACCGTGTCGAGATTGTTGGTAGGAGAAGGCGCTTCTATAAACTGAGAACGCCCTCTGGAACGGTCGGTTGGGCCGATTCATGGCAACTGATGTCGACGGCCGGCATGGAGCATCTACGCGACTTGGCGCGCCAGACGGCGGAGGCTCCGTCTCAGGGTCAGGCGACGGCTTACGATTCGCTAAACGTGCATATGGCGCCGAATCGTCAGGCGCCGTCCATCTTCCAGATCGCCCCAGGCATTAAGGTCGAGGTCATCGCGCACCAAAAGTGTCCCAGAACCCCTTACCGGCCGCCGGCGCCGCTCGTGCCGACCTTCGAGTCCGAGAGAGGCTCCGCCCGTAAAGCAAAAAAGGAGCCAACATATCCGCCGATCCCCAGACCGGCCGCACCGGCGGTTCCCAGGGACTGGATCGCTATCTCCGGCGGTCTACCCCCGGAGGGCGAGGCTCCGGCCGCTCCCGCCGCCGAAATGCCGGTTGTTCATGACCTCTGGACCTTGGTGCGCGCGCGCGACGGCCGGTCCGGCTGGGTGTTGGCAAGAATGCTGATGATGGATCTGCCGGATGAAGTCGCGCAGTACGCCGAACGTGCCAGAATCGTGGCGTTCTTCAAGATCGGCGAGACGGCGGACCGGTCAGGCGCATCCCATCCGGCATGGCTTTGGGCAACCGCGGCGCGACCGGACGCCGATTTCGACTGCCTGCGGCTGTTCAACTGGAACCCGCGCCGCAATCGATACGAGACCTCCTATATCGAGCGAAACCTCAGCGGCTTCCTGCCGATCCTCCTTGATCGCCGGAAGTCGGGCGAAACAGTGGAATTCACGGCCGTTGTCGTCGAGAAAGACGGCTCATTGAAGACGCGTGTGTACTCGATCAACGGTTTTCGGGTGCGCCTGATCGAACGCCGGACCGCCACATTGCCCCGACAATGGTATGACGAAACGGTAGTGGGCTCGCAATC
>Ga0172369_10005983_pt1 | contig 14702 bp, 13 predicted proteins | sample LakKiv25m_FD_114539 | JGI IMG/M metagenome (GOLD analysis project Ga0172369, IMG submission 114539) | Freshwater microbial communities from Kabuno Bay, South-Kivu, Congo - kab_022012_11.25m | ecosystem: Environmental > Aquatic > Freshwater > Lake | place: Democratic Republic of the Congo...
GCTCTTTTTTTACTCATATTTCTTCTATAAACCTCATCCACTTCTTCAGAAGTTATCCTATAGTGTCTATCGGTTAATCTTCTCTTAATTATTTCATATAATCCTGCCCTCCTAGAATTCAGAATTCTAGATTGTTCAGGAGATACATTTCTTATTAAATATTCCATTGGTGGAAATTATAATGATTAGAATATAAATGTTTTGATATTAAACTTTATTTAGCAAAATATTCAACTAATTTTAAAAAACCATAGGCTGCAACTAAATTATAAGCCGCAAGGCCTGCAGAATAAACAATTATGCCCCTACAATTTCCTTTAAATTCTTTTAATAAAGCATCACATCTTTGTCTTTGTTCAGCAGAGTTAATTTGCCCAATGTCTACCATCCTTTGTACTCTATCATTTTCTCTAAGTGCTTCTCTTGCATGAAAGTCGAGAACCTCATCTTTTCTTCTATAAAGGTCATATAATCCCCAAATTGGAATTAAATCAGTTAATTCTTTTCTTACCATTTTACTTTCTATCAGAACTCTTTTATTTTTATCTAGCAGAATCAGCCTGTTTTTCAGAATCTTTTTTCTTTATCATCACATAACTATCAGGTTCTGATTTAAAAGCTTTGATTATTTCATCTGCAAGAGCTTCTTCAATCTTTGTTTTCTTATTATGGCTCTTATCATAGCTTCCTTGAACAATTAGTCTCAAAGTCATTGTAACTCTTCTTAATGGACTTATATCCACAGCTTGAGGATATCTTGCTCCACCATATTCAATAACAGTTATTCCATCTCTTGGAGCTGCATTTTCAAGAGCAGTAACTAAAACCTGAATTGGATTTTGTTTTGTTTTTTCTTCAATTATTTTAAAAGTATCAAGAACAATCTTCATATTTTGTGAATATTTTCCAGATTTCCAAGAAGTTTGTATTTTATGCTTTTTACCTCTATGCCCTGGAACAGCAACTAAATTTGCAAACAGTTCAATGATATTAGTTTTAGCCTCTGAAAATTTTTCTCTATTTCTTCCATAGCTCTTAACAACAAGTTTTGGTTCAAGATTAATGTATCTCTTCATACCTGCATCATTGACTTTTATATCACCTACGTCATATAATCCAAATAACTTAAATCCATACTCTTTCTCAGAAGTATTTTCATCTTGAGAAAATCCAAGTTTCTCCGAGGCATTCATATTTTCCCTATCAGTTTCGATTTCTTGTTCCATTTTATTATTTAGGATGTCTCCGTGTTAATTTATATGCAACTTCCGAAGGCATATCTTCTTCATAATCCCCTTCTTCTTTTTCTTCAAATCCTTCAAAGGCATCTCTCAATTCATAATTATTTCCACCAATTCCCTCTAAAGGATTAAAATTATCTTCTAACATTTTATACTAAATTCCCCCTACTTAATTGAAAATATACACATCCTAATTCTCCTTGAGGATTTTCTTGACATCTATGATAAAATCTTCCAGAATCCATGACACCAGAACATTCTCCATTTAATGCTTGTCCACATAATCTTTCCTGATAATTCCTAGGAACTCTCGATAGACTCATTCTAATTTGTTGCACAACCTTTTCTTCTTCATAAGACTCTAGCAATTCTTTTTCTAAAAATTGCCATCTATCCATTAAATCAAAAATATTATCTATTGGATCTGATGTTTGTAGTCCTATTGCCATTTTATCTTCTTCCTTTCTCTATCTTACCTTTCCAAAGTAATTTTAAAGGTTGATCATTTACTTTTATAACTTTCCATCTGACTCCAGGAATATCTCCCTTACTTCTTCCTTGTTTTCCACCAATTCTTTCAATAACAACTTCATCGTGTTCATCAATAAATTTTTGAGCTAGATTTCCAGGAATAAATGCAGTAACAGTTCTACTGTTTTTAATCAATTGAACTTTGCAACATTTTCTCATTGCAGAGTTTGGCTGTTTTGCTTCTTTTTGAACCTTTTCAATAACAATTCCTTTTGCTTGATTTTTACCGCCAAGTGGATCTGATTTCTTAAATAAGTTTAAAGTTCTAACTTTATATGGCCTATCTTTCCATCTAAATTTTCTTCTATTTTTTCTTAATTTTGTTGCGTTTTTTAATCCCATGATAATATTAGTAATAGATTATGATAATAAAGAAGGTTTTTAAAGCTTCCTCTTCGACAGGAATTATTACTTAGAATTATTTTTGATTTAAATAAATCCCTTTTATTTCATCATCACTCAATGTCCTATTAAAAATAACTGCATTGTCCATTTCACCATTAAAATGATACCAAGTATCCCTAGAACCAAGATAAACATCATCATTATTTTTAATATCCCTTCCATTTAAAAGAGCAGGAGAATAAACTCTAGAATTGTTTAAAACTCCATCAATCCATAAAGAAATGTTATTATTTGAATTATCAAAATTACAAAAAATAAAATGCCAGTCAGAATTAGCTTTAAATATTCCTGTAGAGCTATCTGCACCAAAACTTATTATCTTGCTGCCATTATAACCAGCATACATCGCGCAGTAAACATGCTCAGTTGTTGGAACGATTCTCATTACATATGAATAAGAACCCTCAGACCCTCTCCATTTCTCAATAATAGTGTCAACAGTTATGTTATGGCTTTTTAATTTTATCCAAGTGCCTATTGCATAATCTTGAGTTTTATTGAAACTTATACTCTCCTTATTTGCAATTGCTATAGAATTATAAATACCGTCAAATCTAAGTGCAGCATTTTCTTTTCCTTTTCTATCTTCTGTAAACTGAGGACAGTTTGTACATGTTCCATGATTTCCTCCAACACTATCAGTCAGATCTCCATCAAACTTCCACCAAGATATAAGTCCAGAGGGAGAATCAAGAATACGGTCCCCTCCTAAATCAAGCCTCGGGGTTATTTCCTTTGCCTCCAAGCCAAGTTTACTTCCAAAAATAGGAATAACCGAAACACTTACAATTTTAGAACTACTATAATTAATCTCTGCTTGATTAATAAAGATAGGTATTGTTTCCATTGGTTTGATTATGACATCTTTTTCAAGAGACTTGCTACTTCCATCTTTAAAAGTCAGAATTATTTTAACTTTATTTATATCTACATTAGCATTTGACTTCACATTTACAAATGCTCCACCAGTTAAATAAAACTTTGTACTCGCAACATCAATTCTATTAATCATAGTATCAACTTGAACTTCAGAAGATGATTTCTTAATCAATCCATAAACCACATTCCAAACAACAACAATTGCAGCAAGAACAAGCAATATTATCAAAATAACAGTAATAAGGCCGCTTTGTGAACGTTTAGACTTATTTAATTTATTTTTTTTATAATGCATAATTATTTCACTCCAACTCAACAAATTTTATGTCATCAACTAATAATGTAGAATTACTGTCTTGCTGATAATTAGGAAGAATCATTGCTTGAACATATTTTGTACCTTTTCTCCAAGTTCCAACAGGAGAATAAACATCTTCAACATTCTTACTAATGCCAGATATTGTAGCATTATATCTTGTCCAGGTATTAGGGACCTCAAAACCCCTGGCGCAATGATACATATAAGTTCCACCAGCACTATGTTGTCTAATTTTTGTTCCAGCAGGAGCATTAAATCCAACACTTGTGCCAAATTCAACTTCCCAATAGCCAGTCTTACTAGTGATTTTAGTTATCCCAAGATTACTTAGATTAAAATTAGGCAAATCACTATAATTTCCAGAATCATCAATATAAAAAGCAATAGAATTGTAGCTTAATGGAACCCAATTAGCTCCATTTGTTATTTTAACAATCTTATCTCCTGATTTACAAGTTTCATAGAGTGTTGTTTGAGTATTTGGTACTACTATCACATTTTGCGAAAGAATAGCCCTCTTATCTTTGTCAAAAGGAATAAAGCCAAAATATATCCTAGATTTAACAGCTCCATTGGATTTGAACCAACCCTCTTCATAATATGTTTTACTGGGATCAATCTCTATCATATTATTACTATAAACTGTTTTGCTGTTACCTCCCACCTCATAAAAAGAATAATTCCCAGAATGAGCTTCAGTAGAAACACTTGCAAAATTCCAATTTGAAATATTTCCTGTTTCTGCCCCACCATTATAAAATCTATTTCTGGTATCTTTAATACTATCAACAGAACTTTCTAAACCCAACTTTTTTCCAAATTCAGGAACAACAACAACCTTCACAATCTTCTTTTCATTTAAATTTATTTCCCGTTCATTTATTTTATATTCTTTACTTTCTAGAACACCAAGCATATTATCTGTTCGCTCTATAATGGAACTTGCTCCAGAACTATCATAAAAAATAAATTTTAATCCAGTAATATTAGCTTCACCTGAAAGTCTCTTTACTCTAACCTGAGCAAAAGAATCAACAAATTTTACCTCAGAAACTTCAATTGTATTTTGAAATGTATCAATTCTAACATCCTCAGATGATTTCTTAATCAACCCATAAACAACATTCCAAACAACAACAATTGCAGCAAGAACTAATAAAATTATTAAAACCACTGTAATAAGCCCAACTTGAGAACGTTTAGCTTTCATCCTCTTTTTCATAATAATAATAATATGAATAAAGGATATATAAAATTATTTGATTTAAAAAGTAAACGTTACTTGATCCTAACTTTTCTAACCCCAAAATATTGTCCAAGAATATTTTCCATTTCAGCAAGTCTTAATTTACCCCTTCCAATTAAAGAGGCTTTGCTCTGAGGATTAGTGCTTATTATTGCTTCATCATCTTTTATTTCAACACTTTTAATTCTTATGGGTCTAACAAGAATAGAGACAAAATTCTCCAAATCTTCCTTATCTCTTGGAATAGAAATGACCTTCACTTTTTTCCTTATTATTGAACTTAATTTTTCTAAATTAATATTATTTTGCCCAATTGATTTTGCGATAAGTCCCTTTGGAACAACAAAAACAACAGTATTATTATATTCAAAACAATGATTTGTTTTTATTCTGGTTATTTGAGTAAAAAGATTTGCATATCTTATAAACTGCATATCTAAAATTCTAGTTGTTTCCATTTCTTTTAAATTCCTGCATAATTTAATGGAATTTTAAAGGCCAGAAAAATTTTATTTTTCTGGATGCAAGAAAAATCTTGTTTTTTGATTTTTCTGCACAGAAAAACTCTTTTAGAGTTTTTCTTGTATCAAAAATCTTTTCGAGGGATTTTTGAATATTTTCCATTCGATTATAACTTTTAATTGAATATATACTTTTTAAATGTTTGGTTTTCCCGAGGAGATTTACTTTTTCTTAGAAGAATCTTTTGTATGTTCTGTTAAATATTCCACAGACTTATCCTTTTTCTGTTTTTTATCAGTAAGAGGTCCTGTAACTTCTACCATCAATCCAGGAAGGCCTGTTCCAACAGGAACTGGTTGATTTAAGATTATATTTTCTATCACAGAATCTAATTCATCCTTATTATCTTTTAATGTAGCATTAACAAAATGTTTAACAGGTGTTTCAAAACTTGCTCTTGCAAGTATAGAACTCTTTTGAGAAATAATTCCCATTCTAGTTATTCCTTTTACACTACCCTCAGAAGTCATTGCATCTGCAATTAGTTTAGAGTGCCTCTCATTAATATCAAGTCCCTGAGATGTTGTAACCTTTTGTATTTCTCTCATTATTGTTGCCCTTGCAACCTCTACGCCAAACACATCACAGACTTCATGAAGGTCATTTGAAATTGTTTTATTTTTATCAACACCTTTGAATTTTATGATGTCCTTAAGATTTGTTCCAGCAGTTAATATCACATATCCTGTTTCTCTCTTAACAACTAGAATTTGTTCTATTCCCTTTATTCCAGAAATTATAGATTCTTTTATTTTTTCTTTTAATTTATAAATTTCCTTGAAATTAAGTTCTTTTCCACTAAAGATAATAGTGCTTCCATTAACTTTACAATCTAATTTGTAATCTTCCTTTAATCTTCCAGAAATTGTTTCAATTGAAGAATGAACTCTTTTCAAAGATTCAGTGTTAATTATTGCCTCTATTTTTTTATCTCCAAAATTGATTTTTATTTCTTTAACAATGTCTTTTAATTTTACTTCCTGTATTTTTTCAGCAAGAACCTTTGCATCTTTTTCATTATCATGTTCTTTGTCAAGATGGATTTCCATTGTTGGTGTAGAGGGTGTTCTTCTTGCATCAAAGATTTCTATTAATCTAGGAAGTCCAGATGTGACTGCCATTTCAGAAACTCCTGCGAAGTGGAATGTGTTTAATGCCATCTGAGTTGAAGGTTCTCCAAAAGATTGAGCAGTTATAATTCCAATAGCCTCTCCAGCAGGAACATCTTTCTCTTTATGTAATCCAGAAACATCCTTTCCGTCTTCACCATATTTGAATTGTATAATGTTTCCAGCACCATCTCTTACAGTCTTATCATATTCTATTCTTATATCTTGTAATGCATTTGCAAGTCTTCTATATAAATAACCTGATTTTGGAGTTCTAAGTGCAGTATCCATCAGACCGTCTCTTCCAGTTATTGCTCCAAAAAAGAATTCATAGGGTTCCAATCCTTTTAAGAAAGAACTATAAATAAATCCTCTAGCTCTTGGACTTAAATCATCTTCTTTAAAGAAAGAAAGAGTTCTATTACTATAACCTATTCCAATTCTCTTAGCCCACAATGCCTGTTGTCCAATACAACATGCCATCTGAGTAATATTTAAAACATTTCCACCAGAACCAGCACTAATCATAACTGAAACAGGATTTGCTTTTGAAACTTCTTTTTCAACAACTTTACCTATTTTTGTTCTGATAGCATTTAATGTCTGAAGTATTTTAATTTCCCTTGTTTCTTCCATAGTCTTTCCTGGAATAATCTCTAAACTACCTTTCTTATAACTTTCAATAATAGATTCAGTCTCTGTTTCAGCTTCTTCAATTATTTCTTGAGTTGACTTTTTGACCTTATCATTTACATTCAAATCATCAACTGAAATTGTAAACCCATGTCTAGATAAATAATGAGTTCCAAGACTAAATGCATTTTCCAATGTCTTTATTGTATTAGCTCTTCCAATATCCTTATCTAAGAATTTTAATAATTCTCCAGATTCAACACCAAAGACATTTTCATCAACTCTTCCTTGATCAATTTCACCATTCTTTATAGAGAATACTTCATTAGTTCTTGTTTTTCCTTTATAATCAATTTTAGGAAGTATTTGCGAAATTATTTCACTTCCACCTAATTTATTTTTAGATATTTTAAAATTAGAACCTGCTTGAAATAATAATTGTATTGCATCTGCTTTTTTTAATTCCTCTCCACTTAATAGATAATTTCCAGTAACAGCATCTGAAATACAGCCAAGTAAGTTTCCATTATCTTTGCATGACATTAAATTTTGATTTACATCAAGAAGTATTTTTGCCTCTGCCCTTGCTTCTTCAGTTTGAGGAACATGAATATTCATTTCATCTCCATCAAAATCAGCATTGTAAGGTGGAGCAGTAGCAGGATGTATTCTAAATGTTTTATACGGAATTACTTTAATAAAATGAGCCATAAGACTTGCCTTATGAAGTGAAGGGTGTCTGTTGAATAATACGACATCTCCATCAATTAATTGTCTTTCAACAATATATCCAATAGTAAGTTCATCTAAAATTTCTTGTTTTAAATCAGGAGTAATCCTTTTTCTTCTTCCATCAGGTCTTATAATATAATTTGCAGTTGGATAATGCTCGTTCTTAATTACTGCCTTTAATTTTTCAATATTAAATGAAGTAACTTTTTCATTGACAGTAAGTATTTCTGCAATTTCAAATGGAATTCCAACTTCATTTATTTTAAGAGCAGGGTCAGGAGAAATAACTGTTCTTGATGAAAAGTTAACTCTCTTTCCAGCAAGGTTATGCCTTATTCTTCCTTCTTTACCTTTAATTCTTTCAGTAATTGTTTTTAATGGCTGTCCACTTCTATGTCTTGCAGGAGGAATCTTTGTAATTGAATTATCAAAGAAGGTTGTAATATGATATTGCAATAAGTCCCACAGGTCTTCAATAATAACTTCAGGAGCACCTGCATTCAAATTTTCCCATAGTCTTTGATTTGCCCTTATAATATCTGATAATTTATGAGTTAAATCATCCTCTGATCTTTCTCCAGATTCAAGAGTAATTGATGGTCTAACTGTAACCGGTGGAACAAGTAATAAAGTAAGAACTCCCCATTCAGGTCTGAATATTTTTGGATCAATTCCAGCAAGTCTTGCCTCTTCATCAGAAATCTTTGATAATTTTTCTCTAATATCTCCAGGAAATAATCTCCTTTTACCAATTCTAAATGTACTTGGTTTTTCAAGTTTTATTTTTTCCTGTTCAGTATTACAATATGGACATTTCTTTGCATCCTTTGCTCTTCGAAGTCTATCCTTAACAGATTTATACTTAATCATATCTTTTTCCTTAACCATTAGTTTATGGCATTCAGAACAAAAACATCTTAAGAATAATTCAACAATTGGAACATATTTTATGTGAAAAACAGGTCTTGCAAGTTCAATTGTTCCAGGATGCCCTAAACATTCTTTTAATCTTCCACCACAAGTTCTACATCTAACTCCAGGATCAATTGCACCAAGTCTTAAATCCATTAATCCTCCATCAACAGGATAACCATCAACATCATAAAGTTCAGGAGTAATTATTTTCGCCTTAGCTATTTTCTTAATTTCTTCAGGTGAAAGCAATGTGAATTGCAAACTATCAACTTGTTTCCTAATTGGTTTTGCCATTATCTTTTTCCTCCATTTACATGTTGAGTATCAGGAAGTCTAGCATATGGGACAGCCGCATAAGCACATCCAATATCACATCCAACAGGATCAACCAACTTAAATTTTCTTACATTTTCTTCAGGATTATATTGTGATGCATTTATGCAGTCAACAACAATATTTCCATTTTCTTTTCTTGCATATTTTGATTTAAATGCAATTAATTCTTCTGCGTCCCAAATAGTCATAATCATATCTTCACAACTTCTATCAACAATTTCATTAGTATCATGTTGTGAAATACAAGGCGAATTGCCAATACAATCCACAGAGCTGTAACAATCAACTACTGCAGATATTTTATTTTGTTTATCAAATCTTTTTCCAAGCCCATCACCAAGAAATCTTTTTTTATCAGCCACTGCTACCATCAAATCTAACCATTTAGGTCTTGAACTTTCCATTAATGAAAGATATCTAGTTCCAATATTATTGTTCATATTTATTTTTTAAATTAAATTTAGTTCTAATATGAAGTGATTGTATTTCATCAACAAGTAACTTAAATGCATAGGATATTTCAATTGGTTCTATTTCCTGACTATTACACATTGGGCATGTTAATTTGTTTCTTATATTATCTTCAATTGCAATAGCACCACACTTTGAACAAATATGTAATATTACTTTATCAGAATCATATCTTTCTTTTAATAGTAGTGATGCGCCATGTGCAACTAAAGCTTGCTGTTCCATTTCTCCTAATCTCAATGCACCACCCTTTGCTCTTCCTTCAATAGGTTGTCTTGTTAATAATGTAACTTTTCCACTTGCTCTTGCATGCATTTTATTGCTTACCATATATTTTAATTTCAAATAATACATATCTCCAACATAAATTTTTAAGTTCATCATTTTTCCAGTTATTCCATTGTAGATAGTTTCTTTTCCATCAAATCTAAATCCAAGTCTTTCTAATTCTCCTTCTAAATCCTCTATCCGCTGACCAGAGAATCCAGTACCATCCATAATCTTTCCACTTAAACTTCCTACTTTTCCAGCGAGTAATTCAATCAAATATCCAACAGTCATTCTTCCAGGAATTGAATGAGGATTAAATATTACATCAGGTTTAATTCCCTTTGATGTAAACGGAATATCATTTTCAGGAATTATTGCACCAATAACTCCTTTCTGTCCATGGTTTGTTGCAAATTTATCTCCAAGCTCAGGTATTCTTAAGTCTCTTGTTTTAATTCTAACAACTTTATTTCCCTGACCATCTTCGGTTATAAATACAGCATCAATTGTTCCCTGTTCTTCTTGTCTAATTACAGAAGAGGCTTCTTTCTTTGATTTGACTGAAATCTCCCTTACTTCAGATAGGAATTTTGGTGGAGAAGTTTTTCCAATTGCAACTTCACCAGAAGCAAGTTTTGCTTCAACATATGCAATACCATCATCTTCTAAATATCTATATGAATTTTCAGTTCTATATCCAGTAACATCTTTTTCAGGAATACATATTTCATCTCTTAGCCCACCTGCATAATTCAATTCAACAGAAGTATATGGCCTAAAATAAGTGCTTCTTCCAAGCCCTCTATCAATACTTCCTTTATTTAAAATAAGTGCATCTTCAATATTATAACCTTCATGGGTCATTACAGCAACAACAACATTTTGTCCAGCAGGATGAACATTTAAGGTATCATAGATAAATGTTCTAACAATCGGCTTTTGAGGATAGTGTAAAATATTTACATCAGTATCAATTCTGCAATGGAAATTAGCTGCATATAATCCAAGCCCCTGTTTTTGTGTCTTACTTCCTCTAATGAGTCTTGAACTCTGGTCATAGTTAGCATAGGTTACCAGGCTTGTAACAACTCCAAGCAAAGAAACTCTATCAATCTCTAAATGAGTGTGTTCATGAGTTACATGTTTTTCCTCAAGAGCAGTAAGTGAATTTTCTTCTTCCGCAGTATCTAAATATTCAATTATTCCGTTCTTGATCAAATCATTCCATTTTAAACTTCTATCTTTAACAAGATTGAGATGTTCTTCTGTTAATTTTGATTTTCCATTCTCAATAATTATCAAGGGCCTCATTACCCTTCCAACTTCAGTAGACAAAACAATATTATTTAATTGGGCATTATATCTTATTGAAAGTTCCAATGGCAATTCTCCCTGCCTTCTCTTTTCCCTTAGTTTCTTTGCAAATTCTTTTCCATTATCGATTACGCCAATAAATCTTCCGTTGTAGAAAACATCTCCACCATTGTCTTCTTTTTTCATTCCAATGCTTGTAAGAATCTTAATTAATTTTTCTTCATTTAATTCAGATCTTGTAGAGATTTTTGCAAGTAAAGCAAGATTTTTTCTTAAACCAATTTCAGTTCCTTCTGGAGTTTCAACAGGGCAGAATCTTCCGTAATGTGTTGGGTGAAGAGTTCTTGCAGCAAAGTTTTCCTGTTCTCCAGGAAGCATACTAGAAACTCTCTGTAGTTGTGAAAGTATCGCAAGATAATTTGTTTTGTCCATATTTTGTGTAAGTCCTGTTCTTTCACCAATCCAATTACCAGTAGCAATAGCACTTTCTATCCTATGGGTAAATAGAGTAGACTTTGCAATTGTTTTTATTGAATAGAATTTTTTTCTTTTTTGTACTTTCTGCAATGAGTGTTGTATATCTCTTAAAAGAATATTGATATTTATTCTGAACAAATCAGCCAATAGATCTCCACTCATTCTAACTCTTTTATTTGCATAATGATCCTTATCTGTTAAGCTATTAGAATTTTCTTTTGCAACAAAAAATTGTTTTATAAATTTACAAAGAGTGATTGCCTTTTCAATTCTTTGTTCTTTCTTTAATCCAATATGAGGCAAGAAGTAAGAATCAATTCTCTGTTTTATTCTATCTAAAATTTCTTTTTCAGTTCCCTGTAAAGAAGTTTTTTCAGAAATAGCAAGCATTGCATCCTTGTCAGTTTGAATATTTGCAAACTCATAAAGATTAACAATTAAACTATCATTTTCTTTTCCAATATATTTTGCAATATCTGATTCTTTAGTCATTCCAAGAGCCTTAAGCATTATAATTATTGGAATATTTTTGAATCTTGAAAAACTAACTTCTACAATACCCTCATTAGTATCGGTTATTGTTATAGGAATTCTATAACTTCCTCTCTTAGAAAATAATCTCAACATTATTCTTCCTTTTGATTTTTCAATAAAGGGTTGATTCTCAGCAAGATCTTCAGTCATAACAATAACTCTTTCATTGCCATTTATTATGAAATATCCGCCTGGTTCTAGTGGATCAATGTAATTTTCAATTAATTGTTCTCTTGTCATACCACTTAAATTACAATAATCACTTTTTACAATAACTGGAATCTTTCCAATTTCAACATCATGACTTTCCATTTGATCCTGTTGTTTTACAGTTATTTCAACATGAACAGGAGCAGCATATGTCAATCCCCTTATTCTTGCTTCAGAAGGAGTTATGATGTGCGAGCTTCCATCAGCTTCATGGATTTCAGGCCTTCCAACTCTTATTTTTCCAAGTTTTATTTCAATATCTTCCTTAGGCATTGTCTCATTTAATTCATCAACAATCTCCTGCATTCTATGATTTATGAAATTATTAAAAGAAACTATGTTTGATTCAACTAAACTATGTTCCTGTAGATATCTTTTTACAAGTATGTGTTTTTCTTTTTGTTGTGATTGTTCTATGTTCATTTTTTTGTTTTCCTTTATTATCGTAAAAATGAATGCTCGAAAACCTTCAAAACAACCGTTTTGAATGGCACCAAAAATTTGTTTAAATTTTTGAGTGTTTTAGATTTTCGTTGTGTTCATTTTTTTGTTTTCCTTTATTTCCTTCCCTAAACCTAATATTATAAATTTTATACAGTAATTACCCTGTAATAAAAAACCTTTTTACCCTCGACATTTCTTTCTATTTTTATTACCTCTCCAAGCTCACAGCCTTCTGGCAATGCTGGATCAATAATTCTTATTTTAGGTAATTGTGCAAGAGATATATTCAAATCTGTTAGTAACTTGTCAACCTCATTCTGACTTAGTTTTGAGCATTTTGGCTGTAATATGTGCATTTTAGGGAAGGTTTCTAAAGGCAGGATTAGGAGTATTTTAATGAACCCGATAATTTCCTTTACGACTTTATAATTATAAATTTATAATTACTAATAAATCATAAGATTGGTTTATAAACCTTTCGTTTTTAGATTTTTTTTAAGGCTCAGTTTATAAACCTTTTGTTTAATTGAGCCCTATTTAATAAGTAGTAACGGTTAAGAATGCACCCCCTATTAACAATAAATGATTAAAGTAGTCCAACTATCTCTTTTTTATAACCAATGCATTGGTTATTTTCACATTTACAAGAATTAATACTTTGATCCATATCAGCTATTTTACAAACTCTTGCACAATCAATTGTAGGAATATAAATCTTATTTTTACAATAATTGTTACATCCACAATGACTGAAAAAAGTTGAACAATCAGAATCAACATTGCAAGAACTATCCTCTTTTAAGACTTTACTGCAATTGCCATTGACTATTTTACATTCAAAATTAACCGGAGCAAAAAGCCCACCAATTGTCATTGGGCAAATTTCTTCAGAGTCTGTTGTACATTTAACTCCGCAGACATTACATACAGAATTAATTGATTTATTGCAGTCGACTTGACAATTATATTCACTTTCAGTAATATCACAAATACCATTACCACATTTTGCAGTGCATATCCCACTTATGCCAACTACATTTTCATCACGTGGTGGAATCAAATTCAATCCTTCACAACAACTAGGAGGGCTTAATATCACTGGAATGCTCTCCCCTTCCTTAGTACATTTAAATTGAGGATTCAAACATTCATCCTTACATTTAAAAAAATCATTTGCAAACTCATTAAAACAATTTTTCTTAGTAACTGTAGAATTTTTTTTGCATTCATTAAATGTTTTTAAACATGCCTTTAAATTTTTAGTTTCTTTTAAACATGTTTTATAATCCAATCCACATGTTTTAAGATTAATTAAATATTCACTATTACATTCTTTTTGATTTATTTTTTTATATTCAGTGCATCCTCTAATGCAACTAGAGACTCTAAAAGTTTCACTATTAGCATTAGATGCATAAATATTCATAATACTAATCATGCTAAAAATAAGTAGTGCAATACAAAAAATAATTACTCCCCTCATTATTTTTCTATCAATTAATCATATTTAAGCATAGTTATTAAGAATCATATATGATAAAAAATATAGAATATTTTTAAGTTTGTCAAACATGATTGAGATAAGGACCTTACACAATCAATGTCCAAGCGATAGATTTTTAAAATAACTTTTCTTTTAATAATCAAAGGTGATTTGTAATGTTTGATATTTTTAAGAAATTAAGAAAAGAAGCAGAGTATTTCAAAGAAGGGGATGGAGTAAAATTACTTACAGCTAAAGACGCTATGGTAAGTCCTGTTTTCTTATATCCTGATGATGAATGCGCAACTATAATAAAAAAACTAAAAAGAGAGGATACTAATGTTTGTATTGTTGTTGATAAAGAAAAAAAATTTATTGGAGAAATATGTGATAATGATTTAATAAAATTATTTTTACAACAAGTAAAATATGAACCTCTTGCTCAAACATTAAATATAGGATATAGAAGAGAATTCTTATACAAATCTGCAAAAGAAATGGTAAACAAACATAAGGTAACTGTAAAATTAGATACTCCAATAAATAAAATAATTAGGTTAATTTACAGAGAAGATTTTAATTATATCCCTGTATTAGACAATGAAAAAAGGGTCCTAGGAGTAATAACTCC
>Ga0172369_10005989_pt1 | contig 14694 bp, 16 predicted proteins | sample LakKiv25m_FD_114539 | JGI IMG/M metagenome (GOLD analysis project Ga0172369, IMG submission 114539) | Freshwater microbial communities from Kabuno Bay, South-Kivu, Congo - kab_022012_11.25m | ecosystem: Environmental > Aquatic > Freshwater > Lake | place: Democratic Republic of the Congo...
CCGTACAATGATAAAAACAACAATGACTGCAAGGAGGATCATCATATAGTTTCGCATCACCGCAGTACCCGAAAGAATCTGCTGGACACGTCCTTGGAAATAAGCACCGAGAAAAAGACCGAGTGGAACATAGATAAGAATCGCAAGTGTATCAAAAAAAAGAAACGTTTTCCAAGAAACTTTATAAATTCCCGCGAGAAATGGACCTAGAAAACGAATTTGAACCATAAATCTTGAGAAAAAGATGATCTTGCGAATATGGCGCTGTGCAAATGAACTTTTTGATAATTTTTCCATATCATCTTCACCAAGTAATTTCCTTGCAATATTTCTGTAAAATCTTGCTCCCGCGCGAGAAATTCCGAAAATAATACAGTCGCTTAAAAAAACACCAAGAAAAGCAAGCACCCCAATTAAAAACATATTAAAATTGGGTGTTGATCCAAGATATCCTAAAGCCAAAATAAAAACCTCTTCGGGAATACCAGGGAAAGCATTCGCAATAAATGCAATACAAAAAATCCCAAGATAAGACCATTGATATGCAATATTAAGAATAAACGAGGATTCTTCCATATAAAATATATCTTTGTAGTATACCTGGTGAACACTATAAAGAAAACCCCGACCAAAAGGTCGGGGTTTAAAAGTCTTGTATATTATGCACTAGCTTTTGCAAGCATTTTGGAAAGTCGTGATTTTTTGCGACTTGCTGTTTGAATTTTAAGAATACCCACTTTTGATGCTTTATCAATGGATTGAAAAACCTTTGGGAAAAGAGCTTTCGCATCATCAAGTTTCTTGGTTGTAACCAATTTCTTAAAAGATTTAATGTCTTCTCGCATTGCGCGACGTCGGCGATCGTTAAAAGAACGCTTTCGTTCGTCTGCTCGTAGTGATTTTCGTGCTGCTTCAATATTTGGCATGTCCCAAAGATTACCATATTCTTCTTAAAATGCAAGCCCCCACAGCAACATTTTATAATCCCCCGAAACAAGTAATAAAAAGCACATTTGCGAGAGAACATTGAACCAAAAAAGAAATCTGAATACCTGTTGGTGTGGTGACAAGTCCGACTCACCTACCCACTATCCCTTAATCCCTGCTATACTATCTCGTATGATTGGATATCTTGAAGGAACAATACAACATATTGGCACTCATACTATAGTTATCAATACTCAAGGTGTTGGTTATATAGTTTTTACTCACAAAAGTATTTTAGCGACTTTTACTGTCGGACAAAACATTACGCTTTGGACGTATCTTGCGGTTCGAGAAACAAGTCTTGATCTTTTTGGATTTAGAAATCAAGAAGAACTTTCTTTTTTTAAACTTTTGCTTGATGTTTCAGGTATTGGTCCTAAAAGTGCTCTTGCTATCCTAGAGCTTGCACCGCTTGCAACACTTCGTAAAGCTATAGCTTCCGGTGACACTGCCTATTTATCAAACGTATCGGGTATTGGTAAAAAAACAGCTGCAAAAATTGTTGTTGAATTGAAAGATAAACTTGCTACAATGATTGGAGACGAGGGTCTTGGATTAACCGAAGAAAGTGAGGCATTAGAAGCATTGTGTTCCTTGGGTTATGCACGTAAAGATGCACGCGAAGCGCTTCAAAAAGTTTCAATAGAAGCAATTAACACTCAAACAAAAATAACCGAAGCATTAAAAATATTAAGCAACCACATATAATATGGGACATCCTGTACTAGAATTTGTTATCGGACTTATTGTTATTCTTTTCATTGCGTGGGTAGTAACGGGTGGATACAAAGATCCCCACGCAGATGATGGAAAATTTATACAACCTCTCGACCCTGTTGGTGGAGGAGAAGTATACGATCAACCTCTCTTTAAATAGATTTACTGATCAAGAATTCCAAACACGACAACTCCAAATGCAACAGCAACATTCAGTGATTCTTTTTTGCCATGCATAGAAATTTCTGCAACAACATCAGCGAGAGTAATTTCTTCTTGTAAAAGTCCTTTGGTCTCTTCCCCTACCATAAAAGCAAATGCTTTTTTATTTTTTGGAAGAGAAATATTTTTATAATCAACTGATGATAGCGATTGTTCGAGGGCGACAATATAATAATTTTGTTGCTTGAGCTCGGTAACAAGTTCATCGAGAGTATCTTTATGTTCCCACGGAACTGTCTCCTCGGCACCTAGTGCAACTTTGGCAAAGTCTTTGCGTTTACGCCCAAATCGATCAATAGGAGTCGGCGTAACACCTACAAGATAGATTCTTGAAATTCCCACGGCATCCGATGTACGGAATATTGAACCCACGTTATAGACACTCCGAATGTTCGGAAGGATGACAACATGCTCATAATTCGTGACTATTTTTTTCATACCCTTGATACTATCACATTTTTTTTGTATAGTGTGCAGGTCTTTTACTAGAGATTAGGGATTAGGTCAATTAGACATTAGACATTTTACTATCTCCCCCTGTAGCTCAGCTGGTAGAGCACCTGCCTTTTAAGCAGAGGGTCGCAGGTTCGATTCCTGCCGGGGGGACAAATTACAAAGTAATGTGTTCCGCACATGAATGTGAACTGATTCACATTCATGCAGAAATCGAACAACAGAGCATGTTGTGAAACAACAACGAGTCGGTGCCCAGACTCAATTTTACAAATTGAGTCTGGGGAGTTTCCTGCCGATGGGGTCGAGAAAAATTTGAGTCAACAAATTTATTCGTGACCAAAATAAAGATACGAAAGTACTGGGTGATTTTATATATCCCCATCCTACAGAAATCGAAAGTCAAGCTTGTGACATACACAACGTTTGTCTTTTCCCTCCCCGTCCCGTATTATTGATACAGCACAAAGCCCATGTTACCCATAAGATAAAAATTTTCATGTTCAAAACACAAAACATATTTTTCATACCACTCGTAATTTCTATAGCATTATTATTTATAGTTCCTACTGCATTTATCTCTTCAGAATTGGGGAATACGGTGCTCACGATCACTACTTTTTTATTCGGAATCATCGGTGGATTCTATATTGTAGTAACTACGACTGATTACAATAGTATAAAAAACATCCTCGCTTCAGAAACAGCGGGTTGGATTTCGTTACATCAAAGTTTGTTGATTTATGATAAACCACTAGCTCGTAAACTTTCTTTATTAGTAGATGCTTATATACGACGAACCTTTGATTATGAAGTTATTGATTATGCACGATGTACTTCTAATGAATTTGAGGTCCTAAAGAAAATGATACGCGATATTCCCATAAAAAATGAACTCTCCTCGGTATATGAGAAAATCCAGGACACCATGCACAATATTATTGTTGCACGACAACAACTTACCATCCTTGGAGCAAAAACATTATCTTCATTCCAATGGTTTGTATTATTCATACTTGCAATTTTACCCGTTCTCTCTTTATATGGATTACGATCTGGTGAATTATTTTTTGATATTGTCACGGTTGCTATTACAAGTTCCATCATACTTATTTTGTTTTTAATCCGAGATCTTGACCTGTATACGTGGAATGAAACAACCTTTGCTTTTGACATTTTTGAAAATATTTTTAAATCAATCGGACAATTACCTTACTATCCAGCAGAATCAATAACAAAAGGTAGAGTACATCCTGTAGATACAGAGTACCGCATCGGAACACTTATTGATTTTCCAAAAAGTTTTGATCGAAAAATTGAAATCAAAAAAACTACCCCATAGTATGAAAAATAAAAAAACAATAGTCGTATGCTCGAGTGCTTCTTTTTATGCTCAAGTCGTAGAAGTTGAAAAACAAATCAAGACTTTAGGTTTCAACGTAAAAGTTCCCCTCACGGTACACAAAATGAAAAAATCGGGTGATTTTAATGTGGCAACCTATAAAACTTGGATGGAACGACCAACAGACTACACACGAAAGGCTTATCTCACGAGAAAACATTTTAGCGAGATACAAAAAGGTGATATCGTCCTTGTTTTAAATTATAAGAAAAATGGAAAGTCTGGATATATTGGCGGTGCAGTACTTATGGAAATGGCTGTTGCTTTTTATCTTAAAAAACCGATCTTTATTTTAAACAACATCGATAAAAGTTCCAGGTTTAAGGAAGAAATCTATGGCATGCAACCCATTATTCTTAATGGCGATATGTCAAAAATAAAATAATTCTATGAGTGAAAAATTAAGAAAGTTCGGTCCGTATCTTATATTTCTCGCTGCAATGTTGTGGGCGACTGATGCGCCGTTCCGTGTACAGCTCACCCAAGACCTACCAAGTATTTTTATTGTTCTTGTCGAACATGGCATCAGCCTTCTCGTGTTGATTCCTTTTTTTGCGCTTACTATACAAGAACTCAAAAGACTCTCATGGAAAAAATGGCTTGCAATTATTTTTATTGGTGTTGGTGGTTCAGCGCTTGCTCTTGTTGCGTTTACTCAAAGTTTCAGTTACATGAATCCTTCAGTTGTTATTCTCTTGCAAAAACTGCAGCCCATTATCGCTATCACTCTTGCGGTAAGTTTACTCAAAGAAAAAATTGGAAAATGGTTTTGGATAGGGACAGCACTTGCACTTGTGGGAGCTTATATGATTTCTTTCCCTAATCTAATACCAAAACTTTTTGAGGGTGAGATTTTTAATCCTCATATCATCGGCGTACTCCTTGCACTTGTCGCAACAATACTTTGGGGAGCATCAACCGTGTTAGGAAAATATGTACTTAATACTATTAGTTTTAAAGCAATGACCACCGTGCGATTTATTGTTGCTTTTATTTTCCTGGCTTGTTGGAATCTTGTCCAAGGATCTTTCTCACTCGTGGCTCATTTATCATCAAAAGATTGGCTCTTTCTTGGTATCATTGCTCTTGCATCGGGAGCTATCGCCATGTTCATCTATTATAAAGGACTTTCTCATGCAAAAGCATCGGTTGCAACCATAGCAGAGCTTGGTTTTCCCCTTGCTGCGGTAGTGGTAAACTACTTCTTTCTTGACGCGACTCTATCTATTGTGCAAATGATAGGTATGATTATTTTGTTGTATGCAGTTTTCCAATTAGGAAAATCAAACGTCCCACTTGAAAGTTAATCTATAAAAAAGAAACTAGACTATCTATCGTGAAACTTTTTGTTTTGTTGAAAGAGTAAAAAGTTCTAAAATATATTGCTCGAGCAATATCGCTAATTCCCCTTGCCCTTTTCTTGCCTGATGGTAGAGAGTCAAAAGTTTTAAAAGGTCAGCTTGTAATTCTTTTAATGAGAAATTTTTTACTGCTCTTTTATTTTTTTCATATACAAACGGATGTAGTCCGGGATTACTGCCCGAAAGCAATATCGCAAGCAATGTCTTTATTTGCCACCATAAAATACCGTGGATTTCTTCAGCTGGTTTACCTTGTTCTATACATCTACAAAATTCTAGCCACAGATTTTTTTTATCACGATCACGATAATAATCGGCGAGTTTAAAAAGTGTCGTATCACGCTTGTCTTGCTCTCTCAGAGAAAATTCTTGTACTGTTACCTTTTTGTTTTTAAATTCTTCTTTTTCTTTTGGTGTAATGCTGTCTTCGATAATAAGAAAGATATGGGGCGAGGTTAGCATGTCAGCGATGCGTTCATGTATTGCCGATTTTTCTTCAGAAAGAGAAAATATATTTTTAATAATAATCGTTTTGGTAGCATCAAAAAGACCTCGACTTCCAATATAATTGTCCAACGTCTCATAATCACAAGGATTGGAAGATATCGCAATACATTCGCTTGCTTCAGTATATACAGCTATTGTTTTTTTAATTTTAGAATAGTCATTCCCGACAATAATGTAGAGCATAGATTAAATCCACATACGGACATGTTTTTTATAATCGCTATAGGCTTCTCCACATCGTTTTTCGAGCTCGTGTTCTTCTTCGGGAATAATAAACGCCGTAAAAAGCACAAACAAAATCACACCAAGAAGTATCATAATAAGTGAATTAATAATGAAAGCGAATCCTACAACAAGTAACAGAAATCCCAAATCTGCAGGATGACGAGAAATACGATACGGACCCACGTTAAAATTGAAACATGTTTGTTCTTCTACGGGAATATATAATACGGGGCGAAGTCGTAGTGACCAAATACTCAGTACGGGCGATATTAAAAGTAATATAACACCGACAACCCATCCCCAAAATACTGGAATAAATGGCGTCGGGAAATTAATATGAATAACCACACCTACAAGAAGAGCAATAAAAAATATTGCTGGAGAATATGTCACCATACGCGCCTTAGAAAAAAGTTCTTTTTGTTCGATAGGAGTCATAGGGAGTTATAGTATAACAAATATATACACATAGTACATTACTAATTTTTACCCATCAAGATATCATCGTTTATGCAGATTTCCATAATTCTGTAAGTAATACAAGGGCTTTATCATAGGATACCATCCAAAGATAAAGACTCCCCGATAAAAGTTTTGCTCTTTTTTCAAGGTCAATAGTACCACCATGTTTCTTAAGAAATATAAACCGTGCTGTATCTGCGGTTAATTCTTCTTGTAAGCGAAACTTACAAGAAAAAGCATACTGCAATCGAAAAAACCAATACCCTACTTCTTGAAAACGTTTACAGTGAGATTTCTCATGTTCAAGAATTCCTTGCACCAGTAAACTGTGGTTATTTGAATGTGCATCATCAAAAAGATCCCGCGCAAGAAGAACTCGATTAGGATATTGTGCAATTGCTTTTGCTTTCCAAAGCCACGGACAAAAATAATAATACCTCGGAATTTTTTGTATAATCAGATTTTTATCATTCATAATTTAATTCTAAAACTAATATTTTGTTAATCTACAATCTATTTTTATTCTCATAATTTCCGACTATGAGAGCAATAGCTGTAATGATATACGCGTTTGTACGTTCTGAAAGAATTTTTCAAAAGGCTAACGTAGTGCCCCTTGAAAAATAGTACGAGCGCGTATCTATCATTACCTATTGCGAACATGAGCGGTGCCATTTTTGTTTTACTTTTTGGGCATGCAAAAAGTAAAGAAACTACTTCATATCTCCCCACTTTTTAGCACATAGTATATTCACAACGAGTGGCACCGGCGATTGATATTGTAAAAAAGATCGCTCAAAAATATGTTCCATTTCATCTCGAATACACTGTGTTGCTTTTTCAAGATCTTCGTCTTGTACTTCATATACCAATTCGTCATGTACTTGAAGAAGTGGAAATACGCTTTTTATCAGTTTTTCTTTTTCAAGTCTCTTTTCTACATGAATAAGTGCAAGTTTAATAATGTCTGCCGTTGCTGTTCCTTGAATAGGTGCATTGACCGCCATACGTTCTGCTTGAGCTCTCAAAAAAGGAAGCCGAGATTTAAGTGCTGGAAAATAACGCCTTCGCCCAAATAACGTTTCTGTATAACCCTTTTTAAGTGCTTCTGTTTTTACACTATCTAAATAATTCCGCAAGCCAGGAAATCGTTCAAAATACGTATTATAAAATTCTTGTGCTGTTGTTCTATCAGAACCTAAATTCTCTCGAAGTGCATTCACGCCCATGCCGTAAATGATGCCAAAATTGATAACCTTTGCTTGTCTGCGCATATCAGGAGTCACGTTGTCCGGAGATACACCAAACACACGCTCGGCAACGGCGCTGTGAATGTCTTTTCCTTCTTGAAACACTTTTATAAAATTTGGTTCTTGAGATAATAGTGCAGCAACACGAAGTTCAATCTGAGAGTAGTCACACGCAACTAACGTGTACCCAGGTGTCGCAATGAAACCGTTACGAACGTCTTTACGAAACTCGTCACTTGCCGGAATATTTTGTAAGTTTGGATTTTGTGAACTAAAACGTCCCGTCGTGGTTCCTGTTTGTACAAAGTCAGCATGTAGCCGATGTTCACTATCCGCCATGAGAGGAATATTATCAATATAGGTAGAAAGTATTTTTTGAAAGTTACGATATGCAAGAATAGCTGGAATAATAGGATGTGCGCCTTGTAATTTTTGTAATTCAGATTCTCGTGTTGATCTCGCTCCTCCTGCTGTTTTTTTCATACGTACTCCTCCTGAAATTTTTAATTCATCAAATAATATTTCTCCTAATTGTTTGAGTGATTTAATATTAAACCCCCGTCCTGCGTGCTGATAAATTTCTTTTTCCAATGTATCTAGAATAACGTGATATTTTTTTGAAAGTTTTTCAAGATGTGCAACATCAAGCATAATCCCCCGCTCATGCATGATATGAATAATCGGAATAAGGGGTAATTCAATGTGGGTATATACTTTTTCAAGTTTTTTTTCTGTAAGCTCTTTCAAAATATATTGTTGTGCTTCTGCAAAATCACGCGTCCCAGCGTATTGGTAGATATCTTCAAGGGTCGGATGGGTAATCTCTGAATTAATAAGCCATAGTGCAATACCAAGCTCTTGGAGAGCTTGTGGCGACACTGGTGCATCTTGTACTATCGGTGCGGAAGTTTCTTCTTGTTCTTGAGTATTGTTACTTTTTCCGTGTACCACATCACGAAGTCTCGTGATAAGGCTTCTAAAATCAAGTTCGGTAAATAATGTTTCTGCTCGTGCCATATCAAAATTTTCTCGCCATGTTTTCTCGGGTAACATAAAAGTAATCGGTGCGTCATGTCTAATCGTTGCAAGTACTTTTGAAAATTCAGCCTCTTCTTTTCCTTCTATTAATTTTTGTATCATTCCTTCAGTGATGCCTGCCTGTATAACATTATCTTTCTTTTTTTCAAGAGCTGTATAAATTTTTTCCAAAGAACCAAAGGTCCCCACAAGTGTCATGGCTGTTTTTTCACCAACACCTTTAATCCCAGGGATATTATCCGATGGATCGCCACGTAATCCTTTATAATCAATAAGTAATTTTGGTGCAAAACCAAAACGCGTACATACCGCATCTTCGTTATATAAAATCGTATCTTTTATTCCTTTACGTAAGGTATACACTTGCACGCGATCACCCTGTACGAGTTGCAACGTGTCCATATCACCCGATGCAACAATGATATCAACATCATCTCGATCACGAAGTTTATACACGATAGTCCCCAGCATATCGTCTGCTTCATATCCTGGAAGATCATACATAGGAATTCCAAGAGTACTGCACACATCACGAGACCGCTTTAATTGTTCAACAAGTTCATCTTCTGTTTTAGAGCGCGTTCCTTTATAGGCTTCATAAGCTTCATGACGAAATGTTTTCCCGGGAAGATCATAGCAAGCAATAATATAATCTGGCTTCAATTCATTTACGATTTTCATAAACATCGTAACAAAACCATAGAGCGCTCCTGTCGCTTCACCTTTCGCTGAACTAAACCCCGGAAGAGCATGATATGCGCGGTGGATAATAGCGTGTGCATCGAGTAACACGAGTCTTTTTTTTGCATGTTCAGAAATCATAGCGCCATTATACCATGATTAAGAAATGCCTTAATATCGAGCATATCTCATTGGAAAAAATAAAGAATTCAAACTCAAAAGGACGTTATCGACAGCGATCGCTGTCGATAACGCCCTTTTAGATTCTAAGTATTTCGAAATATTATTTATCCGATCCTCGAGGAGGAATTTCTGCAACATCTTCAACCCCATTTTTCTTACCTCTTCGCTCAGCAATACTTTGGATAACTTCACCAATATTAATAAGCGATTCAACAAATTTCTGTGTTGCAGGAGAATCTTTAAGGGGTGCAATCCCAATAGTAATAGCTGAAAATATCAATACCATTGATTTAATACTTTCTGTAATTTTTTCAAGAGCAGAGAGATGTTTTTTAATAACTGTCTCGGTGAATCCTTTCTGAATAAGTTCTTTAATTTCAACAACAAGCTTTTCTTGCTCAACCATTAATTCTTCAAACTGTTGATTTAATTGTTCGTGAAGTTTTTTTTCATCTTCAACGTTATCCTCCTGACTTTTTGGCACTGTTTCTTTTACCTTTTGTACCTCTTGTTTTTCAGATAATGTTTCAATTGTTATTTTTTCCTGATTCATGATTTATAGAGTCATTTTCTATCTCAGATTCAATACTCATAATTTTTAGTTCATTAACAACCTCTTTTAATTCTTTATTTTTATTTTTTATTACCTCAACTACCTTCTTTTTTTCTTCAAGAGGTAACGAATTAAAAAATGATTGGAATTCATTAGTCATAGTTCGATTATATCATGTTCTTCTTATATTTAAACCACAACGTTTAAAAATTCTCTATGCCAAAACGACCCCGATTTCTCGAGGCCGCCCTGACACATAGGACACGTTATTATATTGATAATATTTCACGTCTGTCTACATATGAATCTCACATAGGATGGAACTCTTCACATTGGTTGACAGATTTGTTGGGTAAGATTATCCGCGATATTCAGTACGGCGCGGGTCAGTCAATCGGCGTGCTACAAGGACAATAATCAAGATCAGCAACGTCGCAAGAAGTAACCCAATAAGTCCTGGAAGAAGTCCGATGCCGAATAGTCCTGCAAGAAGTCCACTGGCACCATTAGTATAGGTATCAACATCGTATTCAATTGCTGAAAGAAGTCCGCCTGAATTTGGTTGTGGATCTTCAAACGCAATGATAGCTTCAGCTACTAATTGATCACCTTCTGTTCCTCCACGAACTTGAGTTGTAATAGTCATCTGGTCTTCTTCTCCTTTATCAAGACTTCCAATATCAATCGTTACTTGATGATCACGTTTATTATAACGTCCATCAGTTGATGATAAAAATGCTACAGATTTTGGAAGACGTATATTAAGCACAACATCATCAAGATCTCGTCCAGAAGTATTTCTCCATTCAACATCATATTGTAATGTTTGACCTCGAGCTGCAGTTTCTTGGTTATCATCAATTTCAAGGAAAATATATGATCCTGCTCCTCCCGAAGAAACTACCGTGATAGGACGATCTGGTGTCACATTTGGTAATGGAAGTGTTTTAAAGATTCCAATATCTCCATAACTTGTTCCATCTCCATTCGTTGCTACTGCACGACAGTAATACGTAGTATTTGAGGAAAGATTTGATATAAATTTAGTAATAGTACCAGTACCAGTTCCTGTTGCACTTGTTCCTGTTGAAATTCCAAAAGCTGTACTTGTTCCGTATTGGAAGTATGAATTTGTCGCAAGACCATTACCATTAACACGAGCAACGAGACTTGCACTTGTCATACCAATATTTTCTGGAACACATACTTGAGGAATTGGTTTATCATTAGTTTCTGGTATAACTTCTTCTTCATCGGTTGTGAACTCTCGGGTACTACCACACGTGATAACATCGTCACCATTTTCATCGTTATAGAGAACACACAATCGATAATAATAGGTTGTTCCCTGATCAAGCCCATGGATCGTTTCTGATACGTTATCAGAGCCATCAACACCTTGATCAATGATCTCAACTTCTGCGAAATCTTCAACGTCATTGATGTTGTCTTCATTTTCTACATCATCAAGATCATTGTCGTTATCGCTCCAGACAAAGAATATATCTCCATCGGTAAAGTCGTTCATGTCATATTCTCCATTTAATTCTGCTGAATCAGTATCAACATTATCAGGAGAATCTGTAGTAACGTCAGGATCATTTCCTCCACTCACCGTATTGGTTATAAAGTTTTCTACTGATCCACAATCTTGGTTATTATTTTGGTCTTCACCACAAGCTCGGAAATAATAGGTGGTGTTGTCATCAAGACCCGTAAGGGTTCGAGTAAATGTATTTCCTTGATTATATGTTCCAGAAACAGAAAGCGTTGAACCATTGCCGTTTGAAACAGTTGATTGATTTATACCATATTCAAACCATGTTGAAACGTTACCATCTTCTTCTTCAACAACCTCTCCTCGAAGAAGTGCTGAGTTTTCATCTTCGTTTTGAGCTGATAAGGTATCAATTTGAATAGGTAAATTATTTATAACAATATTGTTTGTTATAAAGTTATCAAGAGATCCACAATCCTGATGATTGTTTTGATCTCGACCGCAAGCACGATAATAATATGTCGTATTACTTGAAAGTCCTGAAAGGTTTCGCGAGAAAATACTTCCCTGACTAAATGTTCCTGATACGGTTACAACTTGCCCACTTCCGTTTGAAACGGTCGATTGATTGGTACTATATTCAAACCAAGTATTGACGTTACCATCTTCATCTTCAACAACTTGTCCACGAAGTGTTGCAGAATCTTCTGAAACAGCTTGTTCTGAAAGTGTGTCGATTTGAATTGGCGGATTTTCAATAATGATTGTACCGAGTGTTGTAAATGATTCATAAGGATCACATGCAACAAGATTTCCTGTTTCCGCACAGACTTGATAAAAATATGTTGTATGAGGTTGCAGACCGTTTACAGTTCGGAAATGTGAAAGCCACTGGAATGATGCACCCTGACTGTAATGGGAAGTTGTTGAAGCTCCCTGAGATCCATTTCCATTTGAAGAAAGATCATTTGCATTTGTTGCGTATTCAAACCAAACTTCAGAAGCTGTCCCCGCTGTACGTGATTCACCACGTAGTTTCGCTGATGTTTCGGTAACTTCTGTTGCAACAAGAGTATTGACGTCAAGACTATATTCTGGAGGTGGTGGTGGGGGTGGAGTTGTGTCTCCTTGAACACGAAAATGTGCAACTACTCCTCCATATTGTCCAGGACTAACATCTCCTACAGAAATACCAGAGAAAATCATACTGTCATTATTTGTAGGAATAGGGTTGCTTGAACCGTTAGGATAGAAAAAAACTTCCCCGGTAAATTCTAGAGTTTGCCCTGCAGGAATAGTAACGGTCGCATTGCCAGAAATTTGGGGAGCATTGTCTGCCCAAACTTTTCCTGTGAACGTTGTCGTTCCTCCGTTTCCAGATTGTGGAGACAAACGAACTGTAACATTATTTGCAATTATTGAGCTATTGTTTCGATAGGCAATACCAAGAGCAATAATCGGTCGACTATCAGCATCTCCTGTTGCATGTGTCGGACCTTCCTCATTCCAGTTTACACAACTAGGACAATCAGAATAGTTTGCCGCACGAAGAGTAGGGACCGGTGCTTGTAAACTAATATTTGCAGCAAAAACTGTTGGTGCAAATAAACCAAAGACCGCGCCTACAGTAAGCACGAGAGAGAAAAAATATGCAATTTTTTTAATAATGTAGTTCATAAGTAATAAAATATTTTGATAAATTACTTTTAGTATTATACTAGATAAACTTATAAATGTCAATCATTGCTCTTGGACATTGTTATTCCCCTTTTTATGAAACATTCACATGCCACACACGTTGAGTGTGGGTCATTGAATGCTAAATAAAGAAATATCTTTTAACTCCTAAGCTCTTGGGTTCGATACTCTACACCTATCAAACCAAAGAGAAAAGAGAGGACGTCTTTTGTGCACGTCCCTCTATTCATTTTATTTCTTACGCAGTCGGGCTTTTAATTTCCGAAGTCGCCCCAACCCCCGTTTCCGTTTCCGGAACCGTTACCGAAGTCATTCCATCCGTTTCCGTTTCCAGTAGTGCAGGTGTTAAAACCATTTCTGTTACAGGGTCTGAAAACCCCGTTAAGATAGTATCCAACAACTCCGCCAACGACAGCGGATGCTATATAACCCCAAGCATTGTTGCGTTGTTGCTGAACAACGACTGTGCCACCGTTTCCACCATTTCCGTTATTCCCAATAGAATTTCCAACAATTGCAGCCTGGAGCCCTTTATCAACCCCATCGCTGTATAATTGTTTTCCGTCCTGTAAACCCGATTTATAGTCTTCGAGCCCACAGCAGTTTTTTTCAGAGTCTGCACTCTGTGGAACAGGAATAACGATAACTTGTGGATTGCCGTTGCCATTGTTTTGGTTGCCGTTGTTCACATTAGGGTTAGTATTCGGCTGGTTGCCGTTTACCTTTTCCCATGTAAGAGGTTTGTTGTTGCACGCCCATATGCGTGCGATAACCCCGTTTGCCCGCACCACTTTGGTGCCGCTGGGCAAAATGCAGCGATTGCCACATTCTGACCTTTTATTCTGTTCACTAGCAGGGTCCATGGTCACCCAATAATCAAAATTGAGGGTTTCAATGGTTTCGTCTGTCGGCACATCTTTGTTCTGGTCGAACTGCAGTATGCAGTTACAACCGGTAGTTTGCGCGTAAGTTGTTAAATTAAAAAAGAATAAAAATAAAATGGAGAAGATTTGAATTGTTTTCATCGTGTTTGTTTTTGTTTATATTTGAGTTTAAGATTTCTTCCAAAACACCTCGCCGAGGCATCCTGAACGAAATCTTAAACATCTAATCTCTCAAAAAAACACTCTAAAACAATAAAATAAACAATATCTCAAATTCCTCCTATTTGCACATATACTAGCATATCGCAACCTATTTGTCAAGCATTTCTGGTAATGTGCCAACCCATATATGGCAATTCTCCTCCCTTGTTGTCTACTGTTGGACATTGAATGTCCAACATATAAAAAATATAGTAAATAAATATAAATTTTCTTACTTTTCCACACATTTTCCCCATTGTTGGACATTGAATGTCCAACAATGTGTTAATATTAAAGGATATGGACAGCTTCCACCAGCCTACTGCCCCAAATGAACATTACCATGTCTATAATCGTGGTAATCATAAACAA
>Ga0172369_10005991_pt1 | contig 14690 bp, 13 predicted proteins | sample LakKiv25m_FD_114539 | JGI IMG/M metagenome (GOLD analysis project Ga0172369, IMG submission 114539) | Freshwater microbial communities from Kabuno Bay, South-Kivu, Congo - kab_022012_11.25m | ecosystem: Environmental > Aquatic > Freshwater > Lake | place: Democratic Republic of the Congo...
AAGTACTAAAACACTAAAGTACTAAAACACTAAAGTACTAAAACACTAAAGTACTAAAACACTAAAGTACTAAAACACTAAAGTACTAAAACACTAAAGTACTAAAACACTATGAACTCTACAGACTTTCTTCGCTTTCAATCAAACCGTCAAAAAGCCGAATAATTCTTTTCGCATTTCTCGCAATTTTTTCCTCATGAGTAACCAAAATAATCGTGTTACCTTTCAGCCATAAGTCATGAAAGAGTTTCAATATCTCTATACCTGTCTTCGAATCAAGGTTACCTGTAGGTTCATCAGCTAAAATAATTGAAGGTTTTGTTACCAAAGCACGAGCTATTGCCACCCTTTGCCTTTGACCACCGGAAAGCTCATTCGGTTTATGTTCGATTCTGTCTGCCAAACCGACATCTATTAAAGTTTTTTCTGCTATATCATGCCGTTCTGAAGAACTTACTCCTGCATAAACCAACGGAAGTTCAACATTTTTCAGAGCAGTAGCTCTTGCCAATAAATTAAATGTCTGAAATACGAAGCCAATTTCCTTGTTTCGTATCTCTGCCAGTTCATTATCGTCCATATCACTCACATCAAGACCCTTAAAATGATATTTCCCTTTTGTGGGAGTATCCAGGCATCCAAGAATATTCATAAGAGTTGATTTACCCGAACCCGAAGGACCCATTATAGCGAGGTAATCATTTTGTTTTATTTCAACAGATACATCCCTTAGGGCATGCACCAACTCATTACCCATTTTATAAATCTTAGCTATATGTTCAATTTCAATTATTTTTGAATTACTTTCCATTTACTACTTTTCACTTTTCACTATTTACTATTCACTGTTCACTGTTCACTTCTTTTTCATCCTGACACTGTCAATCTTAATAACCGAGCCGTCCTCAAGCTCTTTGCTAACAGCCATGAAACTACCGCTAATTACTTCCTGCCCTTCCTTCAACCCCTTCTTTATTTCTATATAACCGTTATCGCTGACACCTGTTTCAACTTCAATCTTCTTTGCAACTTTACCTGATTTAACAAATACAACAGATTGCGGTTTTTTCGAAATTTTCCCTTCCCTTTTCTCCTCATTCCCTTCTCCTTTTTCCTTTTTCCCCGCTCTGACAGTAACAGCTTGTAAAGGAACAGCAATGATATTCTCCTTTGTCTCGGTTTCTATTTCAACACTGCAACTCATACCCGGTCTGAGTTTCGCTTCCGGCTCCAATAATCTGATTTTCACTTTAAAATTAGTAACCTGGTCTTGTGAACCCATTTGATTTGTCATTGCAGAATGTCCGATTTCTTTAACAATTCCATTAAAGTTCCTGTCAGGAAATGCGTCAATCTCTATCCTTGCTGTATCACCCACATGCACCAGTATAATATCATTCTCATCAACTTCAACTTCCGCATTCATTACCGATAAATCTGAAACTATCATCATATCTGTTCCAGCCATCATCTCAGTACCGACAACCTTTTCACCTTTTTCAACATTTAATTTGGTAACAATACCGTTGATTGGTGCATATATAATCGTCCTGTCAGCACTTCTTTGAACCTGTTTATAGCTTGCAACTGTTTGCTCATGTCGCGAAAGTGCGGCTTTATAACCTGAAACTGACTGGTCATAAGCAGTTTTTGTTCTTTCGAATTCATCTTTCGAAGCGAACTCCTTCTGGTAAAGTTCTGTTATTCTCTGTAATGACTGCTTCGCTCTATCCATCTCTGCTTTACGGATATCTATATCCATTTTGGATGCCTCCACCGATGCTTTAAACTGTTCCAACTGGGTTTCAATGATATCCGGTTTGATTCTTACAAGCATCTGATTGGTTATAACTGTGTCACCCTCTTCAACGCCAAGAAAAATAACTTCACCGCTTGTTTGTGATGAGACTTTCACCTGCAATTCGGGTTGTATCTTTCCTATTGCTGTAACTGTTTGAGTTATCGTTCTCAAACCCACCTTTTCAATAGTAACCTTAATCTCGGTATCACCTTTTTTCATTGATAATCCGACTATCACAACAACTGCAATCAGTATTATTATCAATAAGATAATCAACTTCTTCTTAGACTTTTTCTTTCCCATTTCAACTACCTTAAATTCTAGCAATTTTTATAAAAAAAAACTTATCAAACTTATTAAACTCAACAATATTATTATGCAATAATACTATAGAACTTTCAAACAATAAAACTATTCAACTAAAAAACCATATAACTAAAGAACTCATTAAGCTCTTTATAATCAAACAATTAACACTCATTACTTAACATTTAAAACGTCTCCTTGTCTGAATATCGCAGTTTTAGAAAGTGTATCATGAAATGCCTGCCTTTTTGGAGACAAAACAAAAAAGAATCCAACAATTATAACAATTTCCAAAATCGAAGAAATCGTATCAAGAAATGACAATGCTCCTAAAAATGCAATTACCTGTAAAATGTTATTTGAATGCTTATAAATAAACCGTAAGGTTAACTTCTCATAACCGGCTTCTTTTCTGTCATCACCAGCAATTTTTAGTCTGAGGATAATTTTCCCCAATGATGCCGCTAAAACAATCTCCAGAGAAAAATACATGAAATAAACAATAAAGACATAAGGAAAAATCGCTTTTGAAAATTCTTCAAGCAATTGTGGTTTGGTTAGAAAATCCTGAAAAACATACTCATATTCCTGTATGATTCCAGAGGCAAATAAAACAATCATGAAAATTATTCCAAAGAAAAGATAATCAAGCAGAGTTGCACCCAATCTAATCCCAAAACCTGCCCTCCAGGCAAATTCATCATTTTGCATTCCATCATACATCAGGACATTATGTTGCATCTGTTCTTCCACAGGCATCTTGGCAAAACATTCCTTACAAATCTTATCTGTTGCAAAATAATAAAATGAAGGATAGTCATTTCCGCATTTTTCGCACTTCATATTTTTTTCCTAACCTTAATTCAAAAAAAAATTCAATGTAATAACTCACAAACTCATTAAGCTCATCAAACTAAAAAAGTTATTCTAACTTGCCTATCGCAAATAACAACTCTTTTTGTGTCCTGAAATACTGATATACTGCATTTATCCTGTTAATTTGAGAAGTAATAAGCTGAGTATTTGCCGTCAAATATTCGGTTATTGAAGCTGTACCTACCCGAAATTTCTCAGTTAAGCTCTGAGTATTCATCTCTGATGCCTTTAAAGCTCGTTCAGTAATATCCAATTGTTTTTCTGCGGCATCCAAATTCAAATATGCAGTTTTAATGGATGATACAATGTTTTGCTCAAGCTGGCTTAGTTCAATTCTTGACTGCTCAAGCTGAAGTTCTGCATTTTGGATTCTGTTATTTGTTGAAAACTGGTCAAAGATTGGAATGTAAAATGATAAACCAAGACTCGAACGTCCAAGATCGGAGAATTTATCAAGCTCCGAATTAGACCATCCCCAGCCGCCGGTTGCAGAAATGCTTGGATAATACCCTGAATATGATGCATTTAAATTCGATTCTGATGCTTTGATATTCGCTTTTCTCGCTAAATAATCCAAGCGTTCATTCATAGCTTCATTCATCGAGTTTCTAAAAGGATATACTAGATTTCTGAATTCTTCTACCTGGTTCTTATCAATTTTTGAAGGCAAACTCGATTCTAAAAATTCAGCATCCAAATCCGGTTGCAAACCCATCAAAATCAGTAAATCAGCTTTTGAAATATTTAAACTATTTTCTGCATTAACCATTTCATATTCTTTATTTCCCAACTCAGCTTCCTGAGAATAAACAACATCCATTGCAATCAGTCCGGCAGTATTCTGTGCTTTGATTCTCTCCAGTTCTTTTTTTCCTAATTCCAGATTCTCCCTTCTCACTTTGACAACCTGCTGTTTTGCAATAACATTGACATAATTTTGGAATATTTGAATATTTACAAGTTTCCTGATATAAGAAGCACTCAGCTTTTGTGCATTAAAAGATTCATGAGCCCTGTTGAAATTATTTTCTCTTGCAAAGCCGTCAAACAATAACCATTGAGCACCTGCATTAACATTATAAGAATTTGGTTTTGGGTCTGTGGGGACTAACTGTCCGTCAACCATGCCAAATCCCGGTTTAGCATTCAGTTGTCTTGTATAACCGCTATTGATACCAAAAGATGGTAGGAAACTTCCAAATGCAGATGTAATGTTTGATGAAGCCGCTTCAGTCCTTGCATCTGCCAAAATAACGTCATAATTATTTTTTAATGCAATATCGAGACACTCATCCAAAGAAAATACTTTCTGCTTGCCAGCTATTTGGCTAAAAGCTACATTTACACAAATAAAAAACAACAATATCAATAATAATTTTTTCATCGCTTTAAAACCAAAAAATAAATTTTGTAATTTTCAACTCTTTGCTTTTTTTCTAATAATAACTGTTCTTTTGTACGTTTTTTCAAACTATTTGTTTCAATATCAATATAATAATATTACGATATAAAATCACCGAATTATCAATATTCTAATAACTTATTGATAACTGAAACAATTCTTTCACCGGCATTCCCATCCCAAAAAGGAACTTTAACTTGTAATACGGGTCTTTTTCCCTGAATAAAATCCGAGATCGCTTTTTTAACATTTTCAGATTCTGGATTAACCAAAACATTTGTTCCCATAACAACTGTAACCGGTCTTTCAGTTGATGTTCTAGCTGTTATACAAGGAATTCCTAGGGCAGTTGTTTCCTCCTGTATTCCACCTGAATCAGTAAGAACAAAATCAGAGTTTTGCATTAAACACAGAAAATCAATATAGCCAAGAGGTTCAGTCAAGATTATATTTTTGTTCTTATTAATTAAATCATCATATCCAAAAGCTGTAATATTCTTTCTTGTTCTTGGGTGCACAGGAAATACTATCTTTCTTTTATCTGAAAACTCTGTGAAAATATCCAAAAAGTTCTTTAATTGTTTTTCATCGTCAACATTGCTTGGTCTGTGCAAAGTAATTAGCATATACTCTTTTTTTGTTAAATTCAGCTTATCGAGTATTTTTGATTTTTTTGCATTGTCAAGAGCAAAAAACTGAGAATCAATCATAGTATTACCGGTGAAGAAAATAGTGTCAGGGCTTCTTCCTTCCTTAGTCAAATTATCAATTCCGCTTTGCTCAGTAACAAAACAATAATCACAAATTGCATCTGTAGCTATTCTGTTAATCTCTTCAGGCATGGTCCTATCCCAACTCCTCAGCCCTGCTTCGACATGAGCAACTTTTATTCCCAGCTTAACCGATGTCAATGCACAGGCAATCGTCGAATTCACATCACCGACAACAATCACCATATCAGGTTTAACCTCAAGACAAACTTTTTCAAATCCAAGAATAACCTTTGCGGTCTGCTCTGCATGTGAACCTGAACCGGCACCAAGGAAAAAAGCCGGCTGAGGCATTTCCAAATCCTGAAAAAAAGCATCAGACATATTAACATCATAATGCTGACCTGTATGAACAATTATGTGTTCAAACTTATCTTCAAACCTCTTGAAAGCCCTGTCCAAAGGAGCTACTTTCATAAAATTTGGTCTTGCTCCGACTACCGATATTATTTTCTTTTTCAAATTATTGCAATCTATTAAAATCTTTTACTTTCCATCACCAAGAAGTGAAATATTCGCTCTATTCTTAACATTTTTAAAGGCATTTCTTGTGTCAATTATTGAGTTCGCATTTTTAGCTATCATGTTATAATCAAAAGAAGTATGGTCAGTCGTAACTACAACAATATCATATTCTTTGATAGTCTTACCTGATAAATTTTTTATTGATTTAAATGTCCTGCCATCCACTTTAATTTGTGGAATATATGGGTCATAATACGAGACATTATTAATGCATTCAAGCAGTAAAAGTTCCATGACTTTCAGTGCAGGTGAATGTCTCAAATCATCAACGTCTTTTTTGAAAGCCATACCCAGTAACAGGATTTTTGCATTTCCAAGTGTAACAGGTTGTTTGGCTATTTCCTTGATAATCATCGAACGTACATAAAATGGCATATCTTCATTGATTTCGGCAGCCAAAGTAATAAATTTTGTTTCGAAATCGTATTCCCTTGCCATCCATGACAAATAATAAGGGTCAATTAAAATACAATGACCTCCAATTCCCGGTCCGGGCCAAAAAGGCATAAACCCAAAAGGTTTTGTAGAGGCGGCTCCTACTACTTCCCATATATTAACTCCAATCCTATCACACAGTTGAGCAAGTTCATTTACCAAAGCAATATTGACACTTCGAAAAATATTCTCAAGTAACTTTTCCATTTCAGCTATTGATGGCGAGCTAACCGGAACAACTTTTTCAATAGCAATTTTTGTTATTTCAACTGCAAGTTTTGTAGAAACCTCATTTATTCCTCCCACAACAATTGGTGTATTTCTCGTATTCCATACTTTATTTCCCGGGTCAATTCTTTCGGGTGAAAATGCGAGATAAAAGTCAACACCGGCTTTCAAACCCGAATTCTCCAGTATTGGAAGTACATGCTTTTCAGTTGTACCAGGAAAAGTCGTACTTTTTAAAATTACAATTTGTCCTTTTCTGAGATTATGCCTTATGTCTTCTACGGCTTTCAAAATAAAAGATATATCCGGGTCCTTGTTAACAGTGAAAGGTGTCGGCACACAAATAAAAATTGCATCGCATTCTTTTAATCTTGAAAAGTCGGCTGTTGCTGATAATGACTTACTTTTAACCGTTTTTTCTATCAGTTTAGATTCTATATCCTGATTGTAATTGAGCCCTTTATTCAACATATCAACTTTGCTGTTATCTAATTCAAAGCCAATTGTTTTAAAACCGTGTAAGGCATATTCCAATGCCAAAGGCAAACCGACATATCCCATTCCGATAACACCGATAATGATTTTCTTATCTTTAATTTTCTTTAAAATATTATTCATAACATATTCTCAATTTTTTATAATATAGCTTACAAAATTAAATAATCTAACGATTAAACCGAAATATTTATAGAAAAACAATGAAAAGTCATATAAAGAGCATTGAATTTAAAATTAATCAAAAGTAGTTAATAATAAATTAATGAGGGAATTTAATGGTTTAAATACTACAACAATTCACAAAAAAAAGACAAAATTAATAGCAATGAAAAATTATTTCACTGTCTCAAAAGTGCCATTGCTTACATTGAAAATAACGTTGCTGCTATCTTTACGAAGAAAACTGAAACTGCCTTTGGTAGCCGGCGTTTGTCCGTCTATAAATTTATCAAGTTTAACGTAACCTTCAGAAGCAGTATCACTAACTCCGACATGATGATAAACAGCAGTATATTCACCATTAGTTGACAGGTTATATGTACCCGTTTTAATGGTATCCATAGGTTCAAATCTTAGCAATAATTCAACGGCAAGCTCACCGCTTTCTCCGTATATTCTCAATACCTTCCTTGCCGGACCCAGCATTACTTCACAATTGATATTATCAGCTTTGAAATAATTTCCGTTAATACTTGCTGATACCTTATTTTCTGATGAATTATTGTTAGTATTGTTGTCGTCACAAGATACTGTGACAAAAAATGATAATAAAATAATAAAAAATGTCTTCATGTTTTCTCACTCATAAATTTTAAAATTACTTATTTCGTAATGACTAATTTAACTAATATTTATTAATTAATCACTTTGAAAAACACCTGCCTGTGATGAAATATTCAGAAGTATGCCAATAGATGCTGAATGGAATATAACAGCAGTACCCCCATAGCTTATAAAAGGCATTGGCAGTCCTGTTGTAGGAAGGAGACCGATATTTACACCGGCATTAATCAATACACTTATACTTAAAGTCATGATTATACCCACTGCAAGATAATAACCGAAACTGTCTGGGGCATTTTTTGCAACAATCATACCACGCCAAAGAATGAATCCAAAAACACAAATAATTGCGGCAGTACCTATGAAACCATATTCCTCACCAACTATAGAGAAGATAAAATCACCATAAGATTCTGGCAAAAACAAATCGCTTTGCCGGCTCAACCCCGGTCCTGTACCAAACAAACCTCCATTGCCAAATGCAATAAGCGACTGCTGTAACTGATAGCTATAACTTTCCAAATCACCAACCTGGTCTGGAGTTGAGAAGAATGCCTTGATTCTTTGAAGCCAATATCCAGACTTTAATAGAACGACAATTATCGCCATCAGCATTGCCGCCCCTCCAACTCCTACAATATGATTCAGCTTGGTATTACCAATAAACATCATTGTCAAAGAAATCATCAATACGATTAAAGTCGTTGATAAATTCGGCTGTAATATTATCAAAGCGGCAATTGCTCCTGTCCATATTAATATTGGGAGCATTCCTTTTTTAAAGTCCTGAATAACATCCTGTTTTCGTGTTATAAGTGCCGCAAGATGTATAATCAAAGCAAATTTGGCAAACTCAGATGGTTGAAATCTAAGAATACCAAAATCAAGCCACCTCGATGCACCTTTTGCCTGAATGCCAACAACCAATACGGTAATCAGAAGAACAATGGAACTGAGGATTAGAATTTTTGATATTTTTCGCCAGATTCGATAGTCAATCTTTGCTACTACAATAATGATAAATAAGCCGAACAAAACTCTGGCTGAATGGCTCCAAAACATCTTCTCCTGAGAACCAAACTTTATTTCAGCATAAGATGCACTTGCACTATACACAAAAGCAATGCTGAATAGCATTAAAAATGCTACTGACAGTAAAATATACCAGTCTATATGATTTTTTGGCTCTTCCATTCTTCATTTCAATAACAATAATTTTGGATTATGAGTTTTTAATGAATCCTTTCACCCTACTCCCTTTTCCTTTCTTTTTCCTACCTAAAGTTTATTTACAATATCCTTAAATACCTCACCTCTGTGTTCATAATTGATAAACATGTCAAAACTCTTGCAGGCAGGTGTAAATAATACAATATTGCTCGGCAATGAAATTTCCTTTGCTTTTTTTACAGCCGCTTCCAAGCTATCACATCTGAAACAACGAAGCATAGAAGAAAAATGATTGAATATGTTATCGGCTTCTTCCCCTATTGCTATAACACATTGCACATTTTGTTCGACAACCTCGTTTAGTTCATTGTAATCATTCGAATCGCCACGTCCTCCGGCAATCCAGATAATTGGCTTTCTGTAACTCGATAATGCATACCAGGTCGCATTGATATTTGTTGCCTTTGAATCGTTGATAAAATCAACACCTTCAACATTTCTGACAAATTCAAGACGGTGTTCCACACCTTCAAAAGTCATTAGACTGTCCCGAATATTCTCATTGGTAATTTCAAAAGCACGGGCTGCCAATGCTGCCGCCATAGAATTTTGGGCATTATGAATGCCCGGAATACTTACTTCGTCAAAAGTCATTATAATCTCCTCTTTTTGCTGATTTGGATAATTAATGCACATCTTTCCACTACTGTTGTATATTCCCCCCACAACCTTATTCATGGAAAAATATGCTACTTTACCTTTTGTATATGAAGCACCTTTCGATGCCGGTTCATCGTCTGCATTAAGAATTAACAAACTATCTGAATCATGGTTTTTTGCAATTTTGTATTTTGTCTGAGCATAATCTTCAATTGTACCGTGATATGCCAAATGGTCAGGTGTTATATTCAAAATCATTGCCACAACAGGTTTGAATGTCTCTATCCTGTCCAGTTGATAACTGCTAACCTCGGCAACTATAACAGTATCTTTGTCAATATTCAATACGACATTTGACAACGGATTGCCAATATTACCTGCTACAACTGCCTTTCTTCCAGATTTATTAAAAATGTGTGCTATCAAAGTTGTTGTTGTCGTTTTACCATTAGTCCCTGTAATCGCTATAACGGGATTGTTGCAATACCTGAAACCGAATTCAAGTTCACTTATTATTGGTATATTCAATTTTTCTGCTTCTTTGATTATCCATGCAGAACGAGAAACACCTGGAGATGCAATAATTAAATCAATACCATCTATTGCCCTGTTTGTATTAGCTCCAAACTCTGATTCTATGCCATTTTCTGATAATAGAAGATAAGTTTCCGGAAAGTCTTCCTTAGGTCGGCTTTCGGATAAAAATACATTGTGCATAAGCTTTTTTGCCAGCATGGCTGCTGCCAAACCACTACGAGCAGCTCCAATGACTGCTATATTCATTATTCCCCCAAAATCAAAATGTAATTATGCTGCAATTCAAAAATAAATAATAATTCCTTGAGTTGCTCAATAAATTTTCCAACTTTTATAAACAATTTATAATTTCAATTTTATAAAGCCAATCCGGAAATGTATAATGATAATAACTGAAAGCTATCATGTCTTTCATTTATTATAACATAAGTAATTTGCTCAGTATCAGCTATGTCTGATTTCCCTGTCCAAAATACTTTGAATCTTGTTGATTTTTGATTTCATTCTTGATTGGTCACCTTTGCGGTAGTCAACTTTAATTCCGGTATTTATCCTGTCTGCCTGCGGTTCAAGGATTTTGAAGCATTTGGTAATTACGGCAAAAACTTCGTCCCAAGTGCCTTCCAATATTGTACCCATAGGAGTCAGTTGATATGTTATTCCGCTTTTATCAATAGCATCAATTACCTGTGAAACATATTTGCTTACACTTTCGCCCTTATCTGTCGGAAACATTGCAAATTCTGCCAAAACCATTTTAATCTCCTGAAAATTGTTAAAAATTAATTTCAAAAAATAGCGAAATTAATTAATTTTAAAAAAGAAAATTTCAAAATTATTTAGCATTTATATGGATTGGACCTATTTAGGATTTATAATATACTTAATATTAATTCTTGCAATTGGATTAATTACTTATAGTTCAAATACAAGCCACAAAGATTTCTTTCTTGCCGACAGAAAGCTAAATCCCTGGCTTGTTGCTTTTTCCGAACGTACAGCCGGTGAGTCAGCATGGCTTTTACTTGGTTTGCCGGGAGCAGCATTTGCCTTAGGTTTTGTGGAGATATGGACAGCACTCGGATGTCTTCTTGGAATAATTGTATATTGGTACTATATAGCTAAGGACATAAGGATACAATCTGAAGAATCCGAAGCTATTACTTTACCTCACTTTTTGTCTCAGAAATTTTCGGGAAATACAAATTCCATTCGCATCATTTCGACTTTGATTATCATTTTCTTCTTTACAATTTATCTTGCAGCACAATTCAACGGAGCAGGTAAAGCTTTGGAAACAACCTTTGGAATCCCTAATGAAAAAGGTATTATGATAGGTGCAGGTGTAATTATTATATATACCATGATGGGTGGCTTTCTTGCTGTTGTCTGGACAGATTTGGTTCAGGGAATAATCATGATAGGTACATTGGTACTTTTGCCAATTATAGCATACATTGCACTATTATCAAATGATGTTTCAATCACAAATGCTTTTACTTCAGTCGGACAGAATTTCACAAGTTTTACTCAAGGCAAGACTGGCTGGGCGGCTTTTGCTGTGATTATCAGCGGATTGAGCTGGGGTTTCGGATATTTCGGGCAACCACATCTTATTACAAAATTTATGGCTATCAAAAATCCTGCGGAAATGAAGCAGAGCAGGAGAATAGCGTTTATGTGGGCAATACCAGCTTTTACCGGTGCCTTTCTTATAGGAATTCTCGGTTTGGCTATGTATGGCGGTGGACATTTTGCTGATGTCGAAAAAGTGATGCCTCAGATGGCGAAAGATTTGTTGCCATCATGGTTAGCAGGAATTTTTATTTCAGGTGCCATCGCCGCAATGATGTCAACCGCAGACAGTTTACTTTTAGTTCTTGTTTCAACTGTTATCGAAGACTTTTACCACAAAACTCTCGGCAAAGAAATTTCTGAAAGAGCTTTGCTGAATATGAGCCGGATTATCACATTGACAATTGGAATAATAGCACTTTTGATAGCGATAACCTCCAAAGAACTGATTTTCCAACTTGTTTCTTACGCATGGGCAGGGCTTGGAGCATCATTCGGACCTGCACTGATTCTGGTTTTAAAATGGAAAAAAGTTACGAAAGAAGGTATAATAGCAGGTATTTTAACAGGAGCTATATCAACGATTGTATGGCAAAATATAGCTTTCTTGAACGAAGTAATTTCCGTCAGGTTTGTGTCTTTTGCTTTGTCGTTTGTGGTAATTGTGGTAGTTAGTTGGGTGTTGAATAATAAGAAAAAATAAAGTCATAAACAGCCAATCCCGCCAGGGATTGCATATCTGTAAAACATCAGATGAAAACAAAACCAATCCCGTCAGGGATTGCATATCTGTAAAATATGATATAACAATGAAACCAATCCCGAAGGGATTGCATATCTGTAAAACATCAGATGAAAACAAAACCAATCCCGTCAGGGATTGCATATTACTTACAAAGATTCAAAATCAAATAGATACTTTTCATTATATTCAACTTCATATTTTTTCAGTAGTTCAATATATTCTTCCTTGAATGTTTTGACACGATGATGAGATTCTTGATTATTTATGTAGTTCACAACTTTTGATATTTGTGATTTTGAATAAGAGAATGCTCCAAATCCTGCTTGCCATGTAAATTTAGTTCCAAACCATTTTTTGTCATTGATGAATAATGTTGAAAATCGTTTTATTGTTTGTACTAATTTCGATATTGCTACATCCGGGTTCTGTCCAACCAATAAATGAACATGGTCTGGCATACCATTTATAACAATCAATTTGCAATTCATTTTTGATATTATTCCTGTGATATATTTATAAAGCTCATCCTTTATATCTTTTTGGATTAAGCAGCTTCTGTTTCTTACCGCAAAAATGATGTGGATGTAAATTTGTGTATATGTATCAGCCATAATTTTATCCCTACAAATATGCAATCCCTGCCGGGATTGGTTATTGTTGTTAATATTTTTTCTACAAATATGCAATCCCTCCGGGATTCTTCTCAATATTTCACAAATTTCCCGATTTCATCACCAATACGAATGAAATACATTCCTGTTGGAAAATGGGATATATCAATTCGATTGATTCCCGTAGGGGCAGGTTCTGAACCTGCCCCTACAGGCATTTGTTCACCATAAACATTATAAATTTGAATTTGGTAACTTTCCGAAAGTTCAAAACTTTCGGAAAGTTTGTTACCAATTTTTATTTCAATGTAGTCGGATGCGGGATTGGGATAAATTACAAAAGATTTATTTATTTGTAATGAATTCGCCACAGAAATATAATAAATAGCAAAACGCTCTCTATAAAATGGTGGATAAGGATAAGGGAATTTATAATCTTCAAAATTCTTTAAGAAAGTTTCAACACTGTCGATATTGACATAATTATCAAGCTTTATAAGCCATACTTTAAATGATGTTAAAGTGTCTATATCTTCAGGGTATAATTTTCTGAGAACGAAATTTCCATAAGTATTCTCTAAATTTTCAAAATCATTTCTCAGTGTTGTAAATGATGAACTTATATCTGTCCAATGACGAATTATTGTTGTATCACTTGGAGCTTGAAGTACATCCAAAGAACCGTTAGGCAAATTTACCCAAAACCATTTATCAGCGTAGAAAAATTCTCGAGGCCATCTCCTATTTGAATCAGCAAATTCAAAAATATTCATTCCGCATTTACATGAATCGTACATAACAGAGTCGGGATTTTCAAATTCTTTCTCAGGATTATGCTCCCAAATAAGCCGAAAGCATGAATCCTGATATGTCAGCCCTCTTAAATTCAAAGAAAATAAGAAGGAAATTATTCCTGCAAGAATTAAGATTTGACTAATTTGTACTACTTTTTTCATTTCTGCACTCCTTTTTAATATAATGACACATTAACAGCAAAAACGTCTCAAAAATTTTAAAAATATTCTTGACTATATCGTTTTGTTGCTAATTATTTCTCACCCAAATTTAATAAATTTTCCTATATAAAACTGATGCCGGAGAAAAAGAACTCCACAAAATCTTAACATTTATGTAATATATTGAAATTATTTAAGTTATTTAAATAAATTATTATGATAATTATGTAAATATCCTTAGAATAATTCAGGTATTTTTCGTATTTTTGTAAGTTATATTTTAAATGATTTTTTGAGGGGGAAATTTAAGCAATGAGCTTATTGGCAAGAGAACAAATCGTACCGACAGACCTTGAAGACGAGATAAAAAATTCTTATCTCGATTATTCAATGTCAGTAATAGTTTCGAGAGCATTACCTGATGTGAGAGACGGTTTAAAGCCGGTTCACAGGAGAATTTTATTCGGTATGCACGAACTGGGAGTGGCTCCTAACAAGGCATATAAGAAATCGGCAAGAATCGTCGGTGAAGTTTTAGGTAAGTTCCATCCGCATGGTGATTCTTCGGTTTATGAGGCAATGGTGCGTCTTGCACAGGACTGGTCAATGCGATACAGACTTGTAGACGGTCAGGGTAACTTCGGCTCTATAGACGGTGACTCACCAGCTGCAATGAGGTACACTGAGTCAAGATTGGCGTGGCTCGCAACTGAAATGCTGAGGGACATAGAGAAAAACACAGTTGATTTTGTTCCTAATTTTGATGAATCTCTTGAAGAACCAACCGTCCTGCCTACGGTATTCCCGACATT
>Ga0172369_10005995_pt1 | contig 14683 bp, 8 predicted proteins | sample LakKiv25m_FD_114539 | JGI IMG/M metagenome (GOLD analysis project Ga0172369, IMG submission 114539) | Freshwater microbial communities from Kabuno Bay, South-Kivu, Congo - kab_022012_11.25m | ecosystem: Environmental > Aquatic > Freshwater > Lake | place: Democratic Republic of the Congo...
GCCGTCGGTGTGATGCAAGGTTTTCACCAGATCGCCGCTCATGGTGTAGATTTTGATGGTGCATTTCGGCGGTATATTGATGAACATCAGCTTGTTCTTCTCGCCGGGATAATTGAACTTGGTTGACAGGTCATGATAGGGATTGGGCACGACCTTGATGTTGTTCATGTTGGGCACCGGCTCTTTGGTCAGATAAGGATGAACCGGCTGGTTGCGTTGCATCATGTTCCAATACTTACCGGATTCCAAGCTCTCACCGGGATTCTCCCAGTTTTGCGTGCCATCGTCAAAAGCGGACACATAGTAGTAGTAAGCAAAGCCGCGCTGCACATCGTTATCGCGGTAGGTCGTGGTGACCGGCACGCCGCTCTTGCCACCGCATTCCCAAATTAGGGTGTAGGTGGTATCACTACGTCCAATGGTGCGATAAACCCGATATCCGTCGAAATCGTTGACTTTGGTATCGGGATCCATTTCGCCGGAAACGTCCGACCATTGCAGCAGCACGTTTTTCTCCCCAGCAGTAACGGTCAAATCCGGCGCCGGAGGGGGATCCGGAACGTCGTAGGGATTGCGGCCATTCTCGAGATTGCGGAAATATCTTTTGGTTGCCTGGCTGAAGTATTTCATCAGAGAGTCTCTTCCGGTCGCAACGATGGCGTTCTTTTCCGCGTCGGTGATGCCTTCACCGCCTTGGCGGGCTTCCCACCACTGCCGGCCATATTTAATGCAGTTGTCGACGCTCAGGCCATTGACCGCCGTCAACATGACCCAATGCACGTCGCTCATGTAAGGCATTTCATAGGGACCGATGCTAATATATGGATTGGGACGCGCCACAGTGAGGGGATCGTTCGGCTCCGTGTAGCCCATTTCTTGTGGGCTCTTCATGTGATTGCCGGTAAAAAAGTAATTGAAGGCTTCATTCATCGAAAGGAAGCGGATGTCTCCGGGCCGCCAAACGGTGCTGTAGGGCTGGGAAAGGTCGTTAGTCTCATCAGTAGCCGATTTGTCGGCGTGCAGAATGCCCATGCCGAAATATTGCTGGGATAAGAATTGTCCGTGTCCAGGTGTTTGCTCATTAAAACCACTGTTTTGATCCGGATCGCCTGTATCTTCTACACCCGGAAGCTTATTATTGTCGCCATCCCAGACAATGAAGACTCGCAAAGAGTCGGCCGCCGGATTGCCGGCGGGATGCAGGGGTGTTCCGCCGCCGATATATTCCGGATAGTTTTCGCCATAATACTCCACCCAATCGTCGTTGTTGCCTTCCCAAATGGCAGCATTCTGCGTGGCGCCTTCAAAGCTGACACAAGGCTCCGTCGCGTACTGAAAGAACACGTTATGCAAGACTTGGTTGCGATACTCCAGCCGGTTTTCATCGCCAAGGGCATTACCGTTATTGATGGCCGTGAAATCCACGTAAAAATAGCTGTCGGCATTTTTGCCGGCATACGCATAGAACTTTTGTTCGATGGTGATGCCTGTTTCCCAAGAAAAGCGAATCAGCAGGACGAGGTCGGATATCAGATTTGGATCGATTTCGTCAAAGCTCTGTCTGGGCACCATCTCGACGCCATCCACTATGGTCTTAGCAGGTGGGCGGCGACCGATTAACTTGAATTTTAGCGTTTGGCCGGCATTTTTAGCCCCGGGGGGATGAACCATAAGACTGGCGCTTGCTGTACCGACGACATAAGGATAAGTAGTGCCGGTGTATTCTTTCCAATTGGTCATACCGTAGCCGACGCCGGCCATTCGCCCGGTGGCATTCATCAGTCGCACTTCCCCCACCAATTTTTCCCGCCAATGGTTGCCCGGCCAGCAGTAGGATTCTTCCCAGCCACCGCTGGGGAGATCCTGATCTCGGTGCCAAAGCTCGCCGATATGAATATCTCTTGTCGCTTTAACTTGTCCGAAGGCAACACAAGTTAGAGCAAGGATCGTCACCAGCGAACCGACGATGATGGTTCTTGTTTTTCTGCAATTCATAGGTACGATGACCTCCTCAAACATAAAAAGGCTTGTCTTATGGGAAAAATCTGTCCATCATTTTAAAGTTGAAAAGCCAGCGAGAAACGATTGACCATGCCAAACGCCCCAAAATCGGTGGCGGAATAATCAAATCGCACCCCCAGGCCTTTGACCGTGGTGTTTACACCCACTCCGGCGGTATATTTTTCTTCGTCATAATTTAGCTTGTATCCGCCGCGGAGAGCGATCAACTGATTGAAAACGTACTCCAAGCCAAAGTTCATTCTTTCCGTGTAGTCTTTAGGATGGAGCGCATCCACCGCCAAAGTCAAAACGTGTGTTTTGCTTTCAGGGATAAGCAATTCATTCAGATCGATGGCAGCGCCAAACTTGAACATGAGGGGCAGCGGCTTGTTGGCAAAGTTCTGCACCGACATGCCAAGGCGAATGTTCTTAAAACCGGCATTGTAAAAGGTGCCAAAGTCGTATGCTACTGCTTCCGTTTCGTTGTTTACCTGTTTGGTGGTCTCGAACTCGGTGTTACGGTATAGCCACGCCTGACTAACGCCGAGGTCCTGAAAGGCGTATTTCACCTGTGCACCGATAAAGAATCGGTCGGTGATGCTGTTGGCATAGCCGAAACCAAGGGCATATTCGCTTGCAGAGAATTCGCCGGTTGTCTGATAGCCTTCCCATGCATGTGCATCCACAACGGTGCGCTCCATGGTACCATAGTCAATTGCAATATAATCGGCAATTAGAACGCCGTAGCGACCGGTGTTGTAGGCCAAAACGCCGGATTTGTGGTCGATGTCTGCAATCCAATTCGTCTGATTGAGCATCAAGGAAAGGCCTTCGACGCCCGCGCAGCCTGCCGGATTGTAGAAAATGGAGTTTGCGTCTCCACTTACAGCAACAAACGCATCGCCCATTGCCGCTGCACGCGCACCTATTCCCAGCTTTAGAAACTGCATTTTGCTTTGCGCAACTTTTTTCATTTGCGCTTCAGCAGTAAAGCTTAGGCAAGCAGTAGCAAGAAGACAAAGGAGCCATCTATTCTTCATTTTTTGTTCTCCACCTAATTTCTTTGATCCAAACGAAAAGTGGTTTTCCTCAGGTCAGGAAAATCAACTTCCGAAATCCATGTTAAAGCGCAAGCCCCAGAAAACGATCACCGGCCCGCCCACGCGATAGTAGTAATTTATCCCCGGTTTCTCTTTGGGGTAGACGAGATGAGAGGCTTTGTATTGGCCTACTCTATCGCCTTTCTTGAGAGAAGCGTAGTACTGATAAATCTCACTGCCGGGATTGTTTGATAGGCCATCAAGGGCGCCGGTATTCAGCAATCTACGAGCAAACAGGTTGTGCACGTCGCAGTACAAGGTGGCCGAGAGTCCACCGACGTTCAGCTCTTTGCTAATGTAAAAGTCATTGCCAAAGGAATCGGCGTATTGCAGATTGTTGCGAACGAACGGACTATTGGTCGGATTCCAGGTGAATTTGCTTCCCTGCGCCCAAGACAGAATAGCATTAATGCGCCATCCCGCCAGAAGCTTTTTGCCGAAGAATTGCGGACCCCAATCCACCGGCGAGTGAAGGTCGATATTCGCCAATACGCTTGGAACCCAGTCCCATAGCACCTCGTCGGGATAGGAGAATTTGGAATAGGTTCCCAGACCTAAGGGATCTCCTTCTACAAAGCGATTTTCATAACCGATTTCCCCTCTTTTCTGGCCGATGAACTCTGTCTGAATCCAGCCTGTGAGGAATCTTCCTACTCGTTTATAAAAGCGAAACTCCCAGCCAATGATGTCTTGGTAGGCTTTGTTGTCCCAGGTTCGGTACATGCGGTTGGGATCGGCAGGTGGTTGCGCGGCGGAATTCTTATAATAGACCCAACCCAATTCATCGGTCACATCTTTGTAGTAGATCGAAGTGTGTATGAGGAAATCGCTTAACAGGACTTGCTCGTAGCCTAATTCATACTGTACCGTTTTCTGCGGCTTGAGATCCGGATTGCCGCGCCATTCAATGGGGGAATCGATTCGTGGGTGCGGTAAGAAACCGTAGCGATAGGTGTTGTTTGGCGCGTTGTACGCGTGACCGTAGTTGAAATAGATCTTGCTGCTGGCCGTCATCGGGTGAGAAATGCCTAACCTCGGACTGATGCGGAAAAACTTTTTGGCCGGTTGAGTAACCATGCTGTCAAGGTTTGTCCAAACATCCGGAGAAATCCAATACTCATCAAATGGATTTTCGGGATCATAAGAATTGGAATTGGCGTCAAAGTACTCGCCGCGAATACCAAAATTGCCGATGAGACCTTTTATTTCCACTCGATCTTGGAAGTAGACGCCGCCGTAGCGCGGACGTTCTGTGTAACGTATTGCCCGGTCTTCGACTGGAGTTCTGATTTGGTGCCAATCACGGTGGATTTTAGTTGGATTATAGTAAAAGCCGCTTTTGATCAAGTGGTACTTGTTGACTTGGCTCGTCAAGTCGCCGCGCACGGTCAAAGACCAACCACTGGAAAAGTCGGTTTCGCCGGTTGAGGCATTGAGATTGACCTTGCCGGTTTGGTCGTAGACCGCCCGTCCTGGAACGCTCCAGCCATAAGGCGCTTCATCGTAAGACCTGGCGGGAAACCAGAGCCGATCTCCTTGATAAAAGGTAGTATCTTTGGTGACATAATGGCCGGTGAGGTAATCCCAATAGCCCTTGACCTTCAGTGTGTCCTTTTCGAGGTCATAAAATTCTGAGCCTATGGTTTTGACCTTGGTGGTGTCTCGCGCATCTGGTAGGGTGAAGTTGTAGTCCCTTTCCATCCGTGATACACGAAGCTCATAAAAAGTTTTTGGCGAAAGGGTGTGAACAAAGTTGACGCCCCAGTTCGTTGTCCGAATGTCGCCCAGGGGATAGTAAGTGTCGCCGTAACCGCCGCCTCCTCCCGCGCGCATGACGTAGGCATCATCCCCGCGCTCGCTGGCTGTCACTCCGGTGCCGGATTCGTCATTCACCATTCCCAAAGCGGTGATACGGATCGCCGGCGAAGGATGATAGGTCAATTTGAGCATGCTGTTGCCTTCGCCAAAGTGGTCGCGAATAGCAGGAGGCTCATAGGCGGTGAAGGTGTTACGGTGGGAAAACATAAAACTGGTGTTGCCCAACACGGATCCCAGAAATGGGACACCTTTGCCGGGCATAGGCCCGCTCAGCGTGGCATCGACGGTATAGTCGGGAAGGTCTCCGTGTTCCTTACCTCGATGCTGCCATCGCCACAACTCGCGGTTCTGGTTGGGCGACATGTCGTTCGTCGAGTCTTTATCAGTCAGGTTCTTTTCAGAGTATTTGATCCATCCCGCGAATTTGTCGGCCGGCAAGGGAAACATTTGGGCAAGCTTCAGGGAATCATAGGAGACGTCGCTGCCGTACATGATCCAGTACTTGTCCTCGGTGAACATCTTGGGCCCATCGTATTTGTAGCCTGGAGCACGGTAGCGGCCATCAAAAAGAACGTTGTAGCGGCTGCCGCCTTCGGTGGTGGTCACATTGATGATACCTGAGCGCAGATCGCCATACTCCGCAAGGAAGCCACCAGTTTGAATGGAGATTTCTTCGATGGAGGTTCGGTTATAGGAGAGGAAAGGCACGTTGAAGACGTTGTCTTTCAAGGAAAAGCCGTCAAGGTAGGCCATGACCTGATCGGAGCCGCCGCCGCGGACGTTGATCTTGTTATCGTAAGAGCTAACCGAAACGCCAGGGCTGAGGTTCATCAGTTCCTGCACGTCATTGACCGGCATGTTAGAGGACTCTTCTTTTCCTAAAATGATTTGGCTGGAGGAAACGTCGAGCTGAACCACCTCCTTGGCTGCGGTGACCGTCACTGTCTGCCCTTGCAGAGCTACTGCTTGTAAGGAAAAGTCCAAGGTGATGGTTCGGTCAAGCTCCACTCTTACGCCGGTGATTTGCTTGGTTTCGTAGCCCATCATCGAGGCCTTAACCGAGTAAGTTTCTGGGGGCACATTGAGGATGTAATAAAAGCCTTCGACGTCGGCAGCGGCGCCGCGGGGGACGTCCAAGGGAGCGAGGTTACTTTGGTGCCAGACCCCTTCGGTGATGACATTAGCGCCAATCAGTGGCTCACCGGTCTTGGCGTCTTTTACCACGCCGGATAGCTTGCCGTTCGCTGCCCAGCTTAGTAACGGCAAAAAGATAAGCCCAAAGCTTAGTGCGAGCTTGAAAATCTTTTTTCTCTCCATAACTTCACCATCAGAAAGGTTAAAAAGTTTTTGCAAAGCTGCCTTAAGAAGCAGCCGCTATAATTAGCTTTGTGACTGGTCACATCGTATTCATAAAAAAAGTCAACTTGCCGCAAGTGGCGCAGGACCGCATGAACTTCTGATAACAAGAGATGGATCGAAGGTGATCTCTTCTTCCGCCAACACGCTTTGCTGATGCTGCAGATGATCCACCAGCATCGACACCGCTCGATGGCCTATTTGTTCTACCGGCTCTTTGACGGTTGTCAATATCGGGCGCGGATAATTGGCTGTGTATAAATCGCCAAATCCCATAACTGATATTTGCTCCGGGATGCGAATTCCTCTGTCGTCCAATAGGTTAATCACATTGATGGCAATGGGGTCGTAGAAGGCGAAGATGGCGGTCGGCAATTGAGGCAGAGAGGTGATTTTGTCAACGATTTCGTGGTCATCGGCTGGGTGGAACTCATCATGAAAGACCAATTCCGGGCGCAAAACAATCTGATGCTCATATAGCACCTTTTCGAACGCTTCAAGTCTTTCGCGGCTACTTTGAGATTCCTTGCCGTGGGTAATGACCGCAATGTCTTTGTGGCCCAAGGAAAGCAAGTACTCGGTGGCAATCCTGACTCCGTGCAGGTTATCGACTCGAATCGTGGTTCCTTGCACCTCAATTGGGTGTCGCCAAACGAACACAAAAGGCATGCCTCTGTCTTTCAGCTCTTTGGCCCTCATGGCCATGGCGGGATTTCTTTTGTCCGGACTTATGAGAATGATGCCATCCACGTGCCGGCAGGAGATAAGACTGACGTAAGACTCTTTTGAATCGGCCAAGGCGATGATCTCGTCGTCAAAGATCATGATGTTGTAATGATGCTCGTGGGCGGCCTGAGCGATACCCTTGAGAACTCTGGCTGAATAATCGCTGGCAAACAAATGGTGGGCTGAGGAGGCCACCACTCCAAGCACGTTGGACCTCCTGGTAGAAAAAGCGCGTGCAAGACGGTTAGGGGAATAGCTCAACTCTTTCGCCGCATTCAGGATGCGCTGGCGCGTTGTTTCGCTCACTTTGATCGGACTTGGTTTGCTGTTGAGCACGATGGATACAGTTGCCTTGCTGACTCCGGCCAATTCGGCTACGTCAGTAATGGTAGCTGAATGCCAGTGAGCTTTTTTTCCTTCTTCGGCAGGTGACATGGAAGTTCCTACTCAGACGCAAGTGCGCTACTTGGTTTTCCGCAGCGCGGAAAATATTCGTTTCATGGGGTTGGGGCGTACTTCACGAACAAATAGCGTAGATCTATAGTAAAAGGAAAGAAAATATTTCGGTTCAGCTAAACCGGTTTATGACAACGGTCATAGACTAACAAAATTTCGGCTAAATGTCAAGCGATTTTTTCGAAAAATTGGAAATTCTTTGGCGCGGAAAGAAAACACAGTGGAAAGCCTTCGCGGGGTACGCAGAACCTCGAAGGCTTTTTCCAATGACTGTGTCGCTGCAGGCAGGTGGATTAAAGGAACGCGTTCTAATCCCAACTATGCTTGGTAGCGGATGGCGGATGATCACGGAACGATCTCGATCACCTTGATCTTTTGCGGGTCGAGCAGTTCCGTTCGCTGAATGACTCCTTTGGCAGTGCCGATTTTGACTGTCCGCTCAGGCGTGATTTCATTCAACTGCAGCGTGCCTTTGGGAAGGGCAAATTTCTCCGTATCGATGCGGTAGGAGAAGGGCATCTTTTCATTGATATAATTTGCGATAAAAACTCCGAGATGTCCATCTTCACTGCGCCACAGGCGAGCCTCGGCGAATGGCACAGTGCCGGTGTGTTTGGTATTCCAGCCAAAGCAATCCTCGCTAAACGTAGGAACCGCATTTGAGGGCTCGATAGGCCCCAGCAATTGCCCGTAAACAAGGAACTTTTGCGTAGCCATGCGATACTTGCCGCATTGACGAAAGTACTCTACCTTTTCCTGATTTTCCGGTTTGAACAGCCCAAACTCGATCCACCCGTTCTGACGGCCATCGATGAAGGCCTGACCCTGGGCGTAATTGAAGAAGCGGCTGCTTTTGCTCACATCGCAGGGACTGCCGAAAAAGAGGGTGTAGCCGGAATAGACAACCTCCATCAAGGGAATCTCCCAATCGGATGGTTCTGCCCAGGTTAGATTGGCGTCCAAAAGATCGAAGAATACCTCATCGGCGCCCTCGGAAGTAATCACCAAGTCTTCTCCATTGCGATGGGCCACGCTTTTTATTTTGCGCAGCAGGTCGCGGTTGCCGTCCGCCCAATACCTGCCGCCGCCAATGGGATGGCCATGATCCTTGTTGAAACACAGCTCGTGACTCATCGCCGAGATTTGATCAACGTAAACGCCGTTGACTCCGCAGACGTGAAGCAGACTGTCCACCAAAGTGGAAATGGCTCCCTGCCAAAGAAGACTGGTGGGACACATGGATAGGAGCCTGCCGGCGGAATCTGAGTAATGATGCTGACGCAATCCGCCGGCTTCATCGGTGATGGCGTGCGGCTCGAAGCGACTGAAATCCGCAATGTTCATGTCCGCGCTGGTGCCGTTGATGTAGGGCATGATCAGGAAGCCCTTGCTCACTAACTCCTTGGCCCGCTCGGAAAAACCGGGCTTGGTGGGAAAGAAATGCGGATAGAGATTATCAAACTTCGTGCGATGCCAGTTGTACCAATGTAAGGCGATGGGGACGCCAAGCGATTCCTGCACCTGCAAAATCGGCAGATTCATCTCGCTGGGCGAGCCTTCCTTGCCGTCCCACACCCAGTCGCCGCGCAGCCAGAGCCCGGCGTTCTTGATAATGTCCGGCACATCGCGCCGCTCCGAGAGTTTGCCCGCCTGCGCCCACTTTTGTGTGAGGGCCCAGGCGCGATAGCGCTGCGCCGCTTCCAGCCAGCCGCCTTGATAGACACCGAAAGCGATCGGATAGCAATCAGGAAAATCCGAGCCGGTGACGCCCATGTTCTCCACGTAATGAATCATGGACAGCTTGTCGCCGGGCTCGACCAAAAAGTCCTTGGCCCGGGCATCGCCATCCATACTGGCAAAGTAAATAGCATTTTTGTTTTGGCTCAAAGACAAAAATTGCATCGGCCAATTCCCAGAAGGGTAGCGCCCTTCAATCTTTTCGCTCCACCCGCGCAACAAATGGCCGCCATTGCCGAACGTCGGTCGCGCAATGTCGTATTTGCCCGCTTCCGGAAAACCATTGATGAGGGGAAATGTCACCGTCCACAAGCCCCAATAATCGCTTTTGTTTTCCACAAAGATGCGCCACTGCGCCACGCCGGAATCTTTCGGCAGCTCCACCGTGACCTGTATGGTGACTACCCGATCCTCGAGATACCAGCGAAGGTCGTTCCATTCCAGCACCGCCCTCTGCCCTCCATCCGACAGGCTTTCGACACGAGCATGGTTACACGGCTTGTAGTTGTTGGTGATTCTCCAGACTCGCGCCCCTTTGGCAAAGCCGATTTCCCAAAGTAGGTGCTTATCTTTGACCTTCCCGATATGATTCATGCCGCTGGCTTGATCAATCATAGCCGAGAGTCCCAAGCCCTGGGGTTCGAATTCAAAGCGCACGAAATCGTTGGCCAGGACCAGTCCTTGGTCAGGATCTAATGGTTTGAACGTTTGACTGATACACGGGAAATTGCATGAAAGGACGAATACCGCGATGATCCAAGATGATCTGCTCATTTCCTCTCCTCATTTTCATTTTAGCGGTTGGAATGACTCGACAAGAAGGCTGACTCTAACGTGACGGAAGTTGGGAACGGCTTTTTTTGCACAGCGTGACTTTGCCTCCCAAGATTGGTGATTTGTTTTTCCCGGAATTCGAATGGCAAATTGGTTAGTGAGGAAAGCTTTGTACTGTTGGTATAGTTCCTTGCCGCTTGCTTGCCAAACTGTTAATAGCTCGGCTTGTCTATTTTGGGGCAAGCAGGATGGAGGATGGAATCTGTAAGACAGATGCCGCGTGGCTATGGGAAAAAGCGATATATGTCTTTTCAGATAAATACTCTCATGACCGTTAGGTTATCTTCTTCAATCTCTAGTCCGATCCGGTAATCGCCAATACTGATTCGGAAATACTCTGAATAGCCTTCAAGCTTCTTCAGTTCTCTAATGCTTCTTATGTCTTCGTACAATGGCAGTTCTTCAAAACAGAATTTTTTGATCTTATGATATGCGTTGGTCCTTTTCAATTTGGCCAAGTCTTTCAGAAATCTTTCACTATACTCAATGTTAAGCATTTTCGAGGTACCTCAGGGCAGCTTCTTTTTTGTAGCGCGCATCCCCTTCGGCCTCTTTAATCGCCAGGCCCAATCCATAATCCTCAATCAATTCCATCAATTGCTCATATTCCTGTATGGGCAATGCTACAAATTCGATTTCTCCCTTTGAATTTGTAATGTACTTTTCGTGTCCTAATTTTTTTGCAGTTTTCAAAGTAAGCGTTTGTTTACGAACTAATGTGGACATATCATCTTCTCCTTCTGTTACATAGTGCTATTTCAAAAAGTCAGGCTTGTGCTATGGGCAGCAGTGTGTACAGGAAAGATTACAGAGGCTGGGCTTAGGATTTCCCTGCGACGTACCCAGTTTTGGCTTTTTTCCACAGCTCGTTTTGTCACCAAGTCAACGTCGCGGCCAAGAAGGGTTTGAAGCTCCTGCTGCATTGTTATGTGGTCAAGTAAACTCCAATCTGCGTCGTCATCAAAAGTCACCATGACGTCAATGTCGCTCCCCGAACTGAAGTCGATGCGCAGCACAAAGCCAAAGAGTCCAATTCTTTGATCTTCCAGCGAGGACAAAATTTGGTAACCTCGGGCATTGGAAAAGTTTCCATCACGTTAGTCATTCGCGTTCTCACGGTTGTTACAGGCTTTCCCCTTGTGCGCTAATTTAGCCAAAAACCGCACATTTTGCAAGCATTAAGAAGGCTGAAATTAGTGCTGAGTATCAAGTACCATGACCCTTGGTTGCACATCGCGTAACCTAGGCATGCACTGCCCAATATTGGCGTTGATGTAGGTTGCATCGCAGATGAGATATTTTTTGCCGCCATAGCTTACATAGTCACCCTTGACGTCCGTGCTGAACTTGACTGCGGTGGCGATGTGTCCCGGATAATCCAAGCCGATGACTTCCAGTCCCAACAGGTTTCGCACCAAATAGCCGAACAGCACCGAGCGATCCTCGCAATCGGAGTAGGGATAGAACAACGTCTCTTCGGCGAACAACGGTTTTTCTCGACCCCACTGAGCGTCATCGGTTCTGTATGAAAACGCAGTCTGAACAAATCTCAGCAGCATGTTCGCCGCCTCGATCTCCGACTTCCCTTCGATGATGGGCTTGAAATCTTCCAACAATGAATATCGTGCATCTGCCGACAAAGATGCATCAAAGTACACCTCAAGATCGGTTTGCGGATAGTTGCTGTAGAAATCAATCGCGTCCTTTTTAAGTTTCAAGCGCACCGAGTACTCTTTGTCGCCATAGCTGAATCGAAGCTGCTTTTCCTCGGTCGCTTGGCGAATGGCCGGAGTGGCCGTAATGTTGAGGGCAATCAGATTCTGTGCTTCCGGATAGTTGCCGGCATAGGTGTAGACAGAGTTGCTGCCTTTGTTGGAATTCTCAAAAGTGACGACGTAATAGTTTATCCCCTGCATGGCGAAATAAGGCGCGCCATAAATGACATTCCTTGCCGGAATCAACAGGTAAACCTCATTCTCATTGTAACCGACCTTGGCGTCATAGCCCGATTTTGCCAACATGAACCAGACAAATAAAAGGCTCCAGCTTTTGGATGCCGGATAGAGCTCTTGCCCCATCTTGTCGAGCAGCAGGCAATAGCCCCAATCATTGAGCTGCATTCTTTCTTTCAGAGCCTTGACTTGCGCTATCAGGTCCTCATAATTGGAGCGACTCAAATCAGCCCAGAAAGCGCTGACTCGGCTTTCATCGATTGGATTTTCAAGTTGCGCCTTTTTTAGGGCAGGATCACAATTCACTTTTAGCAGTACATCGAAAAAGGTAAAGGTCAGCGGCTCACCTTCTTTTCTAAATTTGGCCCAAAATGTCTCAATGGATTCTGCCGGTTTTTCCAGCGGCGGCATGGGCATTTGAATTTCTTGGACGGTTTTGCTGGGTTCAAGGATCGCCTCGCGCGGTAGAACTTGGGGCTTGGTCCTCGGCACATCCACCGGCTTGGGCATGTTATCCGGCATCAAGCCTTGGAACAATTGCATGGCCTGCCATTCCTGCTTGAGGAACTCGACAAAGGCGCTATCCCGCTTATCTTTGAATTCTTGGAATTTTGTCCGTTCTGTAATTTTAAACTTGTCGAATTCTTCTTGTTGTTTCTTTTGCCAATCTTGAAAATCTTGTTGAGCATCAGAATAGGAAGAGCAAAATAACCACAATACCGAAAAGGCGAAAATCTTTGTTTTCATTTTATCCTCATTTTCGACAAGTAAATCTTCTTTTTCTTGCAGCTTGGCAATTTCAGCCGATTCCACTGCAGGGTGGGCACTCAGAAATCAAACTTGCGTAGAGCCTTTCATTCTGCCTCCACTGTCATGTCGGAGGCATCATTGTATGTCTGTGCGTTGGGCTTATCTTTGGCGAACAGTTCTCGGAAATGCAAATATTTCTATGAAATGACATGCCATCCTCCTAAAGCCGATTGAGCCCCCTGTTAGTGATCGCGCAAGGAAATCTTCGCAAACTGCATAATTTTAGCTTGAAATTCCAAAGTTTTCAGGACTTGTTTCGCTTTCCTTCCATATTATTTCCCAAAAAGAATAAAACTTGCCCAATAAAACGGATGCTCATAGCCTTTGTGCCGAATTTCATTCCGTGCCAGTCTTATTGCCTCTTTCGGTTCTTTACCTTCTTTCACATAGCTGAAAAACGCCGCTGTCAAATCGGTGGCAGAAGTCTCTGCCACTGACCACAGACTCACCAGCACATTTTGGGCGCCGGCATACTGAAACGCCCGGCCCATTCCCATGACACCTTCTCCGCTCACCCTTTTCCCTACGCCGGTTTCACAGGCGGTAAGCGCCACCACTTCTGCTTCCAGTTTCAAGCCCATCACCTCGCTCATGGTGAGAAAGCCATCGTAACCTTCGGGATTACCAATTTGGGTCAGCACTAGGGCTGGTTCCTGAATGTAGGGCACGGTCCTGTCAAGAATGCCGTGGGTGGCAAAGGTCAGGTAGCGGTATTGACTTAAATCCATTGCCCGTATTTTTTCTTCGCTGGCTTGGCTGCCGCTAAAAACCACTGCATTCTTTCCAAATAACGCTTGCACTGACTGCGCTAATACGGTGGTCTTTTCGAGGCGCGGGAAAATTGCATCAGCATCCACTGCACTAGCCCGTTGTTCATCTCTTAAGCGAATCCCTTTTACGCCCATCTGTTTCCAGTCCACCAGCGCGCCCATGAGATTCATTTTATCCTCGCTCATTTTAGCCTGAGCCAAGGCGCCAAGTCGTGAATCATTAGCTGAAAAAATGGGGTCGGCTACAACCAGTATCTGTTCGCCTTTGCCGCTGCCTTTTTTCAGGTTGCGCAATAACGTCAGGGAGGTAGCAGATTGGGCATAGCTGATGGGATAACTGTCGTCCAAGTAACTGACGCCCAGCGGAAACGGACCAAATTCACTCTCTCCCATTTTCTCTGCTGCAGGCAGCTCAGTCACCAGCGCCTCAAACGGCAGAATACCCAGAATCTCATCGGCTACAATGATGAGGGTGGTGCCTGCTGGAATGGAAGCCAGCAGATCGCCGAACAACAGCTCATACAGCTTGTTGCCGACTCTGGGATCGTATTTTCCCAGTTGGCTGGTTTGGCGGATGTTTTCAAAATAGCCGCGGTAATTTAATACGAGCTGCTCCAGACTATCTCTGGCAATGTCAATGCTTCTGGTTTTCACCTGCTTGTCTTTTAGCAGAAAAACCAGCGTGGCGTTGTTGGTGACTTCAAACTCGATCAGCGCCTCATCGGGATTTAACAGTACCTCCTGCGGCTTGATGGGCTGAGGATAATGGACAGCGGCGTATTCGGGATGGCTTTGCCGCAAGCGGGCAATAAATTGCTGCTGCTCGGCTTTCACCTGTTTGAGATTTGTTTCTTTTTCCGCATAAATATCCATGGCTTTGTTTTTGTAGAGCGCCTCCATCTGCTTGCGCAAGCCGCGGATTTGGGTGATGAAGTCATTTTCTTCATTTGCCAGGGCTTCGGGAAGAACGTGCGCTTCGGTCAGGTGCCCTCTGGCTATGGCTTCGGACAGAACCCGAGCCTTAAGGTTTTCTGAGTAGAAAAACGCATTGTCAGTTTCATCAGCAGCTAAAAGCATACGTACCATCCCTTCATAAGGCTGCTTCCGATTTTTAGCTACAAAA
>Ga0172369_10005998_pt1 | contig 14676 bp, 9 predicted proteins | sample LakKiv25m_FD_114539 | JGI IMG/M metagenome (GOLD analysis project Ga0172369, IMG submission 114539) | Freshwater microbial communities from Kabuno Bay, South-Kivu, Congo - kab_022012_11.25m | ecosystem: Environmental > Aquatic > Freshwater > Lake | place: Democratic Republic of the Congo...
CAAAACGAAAATTCGAAAATTTCCCTTGCGCATTAGACGGATTTTTGATATAATGACACAAACAATAAAAACTCACACCTAAAGGGGTTTCATACATGTTGAAATGATGAGGCATATTATTGGTTGGGATCAAGACCGTAATGTACCCTTATATTTTAGCACTACCATATTCCTGTTCCTCCTCGATATATTTTTTGCTGATAGCTTTGTAATGTGTCGTTAGACATTGCTGTAACAAGAGGGAGTTGTTGTGGCCAAAGTAGAAGGCAATATCCTGTTAGATGACTTCAGCGGCAAGGTGAGTGACCTGCTGGTATTCCGGCGAGTAGGCGGCAAGACCATAGTAGCAAAAGCTCCGAACAAGCGCCACCGCAAGCTATCTCCAGCCCAAACAAAACACCTGAATAAACTCCAACGCGCCAAAATTGGTGGGATAGAATCCCACGCTAGGAACTTGGGCGAAGGAGCCATATAGGATGAACGAAGGAAACATAGAGCGAACATAGAGCAAAAGCGAAGGAGGAGCGAAAAGACAACGACAGAGAGGCGACGATGATGCAGTCACCACTCGTTTCTTCTTCGTTGTTGAATGTAATTGGGGACGGAAGAAATAGATGAGCAATTACACCAATAAGGCATTGTTTGCAGGTAAACCTGGAACCGACAAATGAGTGAAGAAATATGGCGAGGCCCTACTCCGCGTAAGATACAAGTATAATCTACAACATGCGCGAAAACTTAAGACTGTCGAGCTGATTATAGAAAATGAGTCATGGGATAGAAACAAAAACCGGATTCCTGCCAATAAAATCGTTGGCATTAAAGAAAGGTACGGCGAAGTAAACATCGGGCGATTGGTACCTAATGCCGGCGGAAAATGGGACAAGAAGCAGCTATGGCAGCTTCAGTATCTTGAGGCCGTAAACCTTGGTTTGGAAGATAGAATTGAACCGCTATAAAAAATGTCTACATAAAGGAAAAATGATGCTCAGCATTCGATCACCATAATTGTCTACATTTAGGAAAACATTTTTCCTTATATAAGGAAAAAGTCGACATTTTTCCTAAATATAGACTGATTTTCCTAAATATGGACATCGGATTTTGATGATGTTATGGAAGTTAAACCAGGTTATGGCTGTATAAAATAAATATTCTACTGCAAATAGATGGAGGCAAAAAATGAGGAGTAAAATGTTAGGTAAGAAGCTATCTAATCTGATAGTTTTAGTTTTTTCAAACATACTTTTACTCAGTGTTCTATTTGTTCAAAATTCATACTCAGTGAGCCAATTATCGCAAAATTATTCTAGTGGCATGATAATAGTCAAATTTAAAGCAACTGAAATAATGAAACACAAACTCCAGGTGTACCAGGAGAATATTTATCATCCAGATTCAGATAAAAAATCAAATGATAATTTACAGACACAATTAAAAAAAGTTATCCCAAAACTTGGAATTATATCTATTGATGAGTTAAATATTCGTCACAAAATATTATCGATTAAAAAATTATTCCCTGATTTCAAAATTGCTAATCAAACAAAAGCGGGTTTAAACGAAATTGAGGCTCCTGACTTGTCTACAGTTTACATGCTCAGCTTACCACAAAATTCAAATGTACTTGCAGTAATCGAAGATTATGCTAAGGATCCTAATATTGAATATGCTGAACCTAATTACATTTACCATACTTGCGATATAATACCTAACGATCCCAATTTTAGCGATCAGTGGTCATTAATGAAAATTCGAGCCCCTAAAGCCTGGGAAATTACAAAAGGAGATAATTCTATAATATTTGGAATTATCGATACTGGTATTGACTATAATCACACAGACTTATCTGATAACATTTGGAATAACTTTGATGAAATACCCAATAATGGTGTAGACGATGATCACAACATGTACGTAGATGATATTATAGGATGGGATTTTGTAGATTTGCCGCCTAATGCTGTAGGTGAAGGTGAAGACCCAGGGCCAACAGATAATGATCCAATGGATTGTTATAATCATGGTACTCTCGTCGCTGGCATTATTGGCGCATGCACTAACAATAGTATTGGCATTTCAGGCACAGCTTGGAACTGCAAATTAATGCCATTGAGGAGTGGTTATCTTGATACATTCGGAAAAGGTACGTTTCAAGTCTCTTTTACCGCTCCCGCTATTTGTTATGCCGCCAATAACGGAGCCTCAATTATTAATCTTAGTTATGGTGGATATGAGTCTCTTTCATATACTGAAAAATCCGCAATAGACTACGCTGTTTCTAAAGGGTGCATTATCGTCGCAGCAGCAGGGAATGAGAATAGTCGACAAAAATTCTATCCAGCATGTTATGAAAATGTCATAGCAGTAGGTTCAACTGATCAAGATGATCATAAAGCAAGTAATTCAAACTATGGAGAATGGATTGATTTAGTAGCCCCAGGTGTTAATATCTACACTACATCAAAAGATAATAGCTATGGAATGTTTAACGGAACTAGTCTTTCTAGTCCTTTAGTTTGTGGTGTTTTAGCTTTAGTGAAATCAATACATCCAGATTGGTCTAATGTTCAACTAACAAATCAATTAAAAAAGTCAGCATTGCCTATCATTCTTCATGAACATGATTATAATGGGAAATTTGGTGAAGGTAGAATTAATGCTCTCAATGCTCTTGTTGATTCGTCATGCAATATTAACATTCTATCATATTTTACAAATGATAGAACCCAAGATCAAAACGGTTGGATTGATCCTGGCGAGACTATAGAGTTGTTTTTAAGAATTATTAATCAATCCCCCTTTGATCTCACTGATACTTATTGTGAGCTTTCTACAGACGATGACTATATAAGCATTAATCAAGATTCGGCGTATTTTGGTCAATTAACACCTTCGGAAAATATTTTTAATATCAATCCTTTCGCTTTTACAGTATCAACTTCATGTCCTACAAATCATTCAATTCCTTTGTATGTTATTTATCATTCTAACGAAACAATCTACAAAGACTCTTTGACAATTAAAATGAAATCTCCATTCTTTCAAAAACACTGGCCCCAAAAAGTGGATCTTCCTATTAATTGCCTTTCAGATCCGACCGTGGTTGATTTAGATCAAGATGGAGATAAAGAAATAATCGTCATTGCTGCTATGAGCAATATGGCGAGTGATTATGGCAGTTATTACAATATGTATTGCAAAGTTTATGTATTTGATAATAATGGTAATCTGGAAGAAGGGTGGCCTGTAAATATAATTAATAGCAGCTTTTCCACTTCTTCCTATAAACAGGGTGGTCACTCACCTGTCGTCGCAGATTTGGATTACAATGGAGATAATGAAATTATTCTTAGTTTAGTAAGTGGGCAATCCAGTCATGGTGAAATAGTAATTCTTAACCACGATGGATCATATATTGATGGATGGCCTAAAAGAGTTAGTACATGGGGATCTCAATCTATCAGTGTTTTTGATATTGATAATGATAATGATTTAGAAATTTTTATGGAAACTGATAGTTTATATGCTTGGCATCATAATGGTGAAAATGTACAAGGCTGGCCTATTTATATACATAATGCTTATGAAGGTTCAATTGGGGGAATTCCTTCTTTTGGTGATATCGATAACGACGGAGAAGTTGAGGTGGTCTGCGGAACACATGCAGATGGTAATTATGTTTATGCATTTAATAGTGACGGTACTACAGTACCAGGTTGGCCTATTTCTTATCGTAAGCGTGGAGCCGAAGCAGTAGTAAAAACGGTATCAATTGCTGATATTAATAATGACGGCTATTTGGAGATTATTGGCTTTTTACCAGGTGATTGCAATGAACCACCTAAAATACATGTTTGGAAAGGTGAAGGTTCTGAATTAGAAAATTGGCCATTTACATTTTCAAATGAATCAGGCCTACTCGGCCTAGATTCCTATTTTGCTCCAGGCCCGACGCTATCAGATTTAGATAACGATGGGTTTTTAGAAATAATTTTAGCATTAACAGACTGTGAAGCAGCTAATCCTCTAGATGATCATCAATTAATTGTAATTAATCATGATGGCATAATTAGAAATGGTTGGCCAAAAATATTATCGGAAAAAATAAGACATTTTGATAGAGGACCTGTCACTGCAGATATTGATAACGATAATGAAAAAGAAATTTTGATCTGCTCTTTACGAGATGGTTTCCTTTACGCGTTTAATTCAGATGGATCAAATGAACAAGATTACCCAATTGTCATTCCTAATGCATATGCTAATTGCGGTGGCATTGTTGTTAATGATATTGACAAGAGTGGAGATTTTGAAATCCTATTTTGTATTGATGATGAAATATATGTTTATACAGGTTTCGGTAGCTCTTCATATGATAAATTGGACTGGTCTCAAGATAAACATGATAATTGGAATACGGGATTATATGGTTTTGAAATTCCTCCACTTGTTGTACCAGTTGAATTGGCATCTTTTCATGTTATTTTAAACGATAATATTGCTTTTTTAGAGTGGGAAACTGCTTCCGAGACCAATAATTATGGATTTGAAATTCAACGCATATATCAAAAATATAATTCAAATAAAAAAGACGATTGGTCAAGAATAGGTTTTGTTCATGGTAGTGGTTCAACTTCTTTACCTAATAAATATTCCTTCTCAGATACACTGTTGTCTCAAGGAAAATATTTATATCGTCTTAAACAAATAGATACTGATGGTGGCTTTGAATATTCCCCAGGTTTTGAAATCGAATTTAATAGACCATCAGAGTTTGTTCTATATCCAAATTTTCCAAATCCTTTTAATCCCGCGACAAAAATTGAATTTCAAGTGAAACAGGAAGTGCATATTAGTCTTGTTATATATAATATTCTAGGACAGGAAATAAAAACACTTATCGATGAAATAAAACCTTCTGGAAAATACGAAATCATTTGGGATGGCACAGATCTAAAAAATAAAGAAATGTCTAGTGGAATTTACATCTATCAATTAAAAGCTGGGAATTTTAATTCTATAAATAAAATGACGTTGATAAGATAAATTGTATATGTAGGTATATAGTAATTTTATCTAATTTTGTGATAAATGGGTATAATAAAAAAGCCATAACACCAAAATGCAGCCGATTGGAACAGCCTGATTCTTTCAAGCAAATTTCTGGAGCACAGCAAGTTTGTTCGTTGTATCGGCTGTCCCTGATGCTGTTCCAACGGCTGATTTAATCCTTAGGCCATACCATATTTCCACCAAAAATTCCCTTGCTAATAACCTCTCTTTTACCTATGTTTCGCCGGAAACCCAACCTCGGGAGGCGATATTGCAGATTCAGTTCTTCGGGGCGGCGCGCTCGGTCACCGGCTCCATGCATCTAAAGAACCTTGTTGGAAGAGGATCGTTATGTTGTCTCCAAAGACAAAGGGATAACCTTCATATGACCAAAAAACACGTGAAAGAGTGGGTTTCCTTTTAAGGCCTTCCCGTCCTATTTGCGATTTGCTGCCGTAGCTGCAATGACACATTATGCACGTAAAGGACTTTTCCGTACAGTCGACGCAACATGCGACCTGGACATAGGATGGGAGGCGTTGTGATGGGATGGTTTTAAGGCACAGTCAAAATGTTTAGGCTGTGCTTTTTTGTTTCGGGCGAAAGGGCCGGTTTTTCGGCCACAGCAAAATTCTCATTCAATAAAATGATACTGGCTTTATGATACTCGTGGAGTCCGAACATATCGAGTTGAAAAAATCGACTTCAGAGCTTAAGGAGGCCATCATCTCTATGGCTGCCATGCTCAACAAGCACGACGCTGGCAAGGTCTATTTCGGCGTCAAAAACGACGGCCAAATAGTCGGATTGACGGCGAGTGAAAGGACTATGCGCGAAATCTCACAGACCATTGCCGACAACCTTGAGCCGCGAATCTACCCGGAGATCAAGAAGATCGAAAGCGAGGGCAAAACCATTATCGAGGTAAGTTTTGTTGGGCAGGATGCGCCGTACTTCGCGTATGGCCGGGCCTACAAACGGGTGGGCGATGAGGACAGACAGCTCAGCGCAAGGGAGCTTGAATTCTTCATCCTCAAAAAGAACAGGGACAAAATAAGCTGGGACAGCCAGCCGGCAAAGATTACGTTTGAAGAAATTGATACCAAAGCCATCCGTTACTTTGTACGCCGCGCTAACGAGGCGGGCAGGATGGATTTCCGCTCACAAAGCCCAGATACGCTGCTCAAGAAAATGGGCCTCTTACAGGATGGGGCACTGCTCAATGCCGCACAGGTTTTTTTCACCGACAAGAATCCCGCGAAGGTGCAGGCAGCGGTATTCGCAGGCAAGGACAAGCTGACCTTTCTCGACATCCGGCAGTTCGAGGGCAACGCCTTCTTGCTCCTGAAAAAGTCGGAAGAATACCTGAAAGAGAAAATGAACTGGAAGGTCGAGTTTGGCCGTCTGGAGCGTGAGGAAATACCCGAAGTCCCTCTCGCCGCCTTGCGCGAAGCCCTGATCAATTCCATCTGCCACCGCGACTACACAGCGCCGGAAAGCAATTACATCGCGGTCTACAAGGATAGGATCGAGATTGACAATCCCGGCACGTTCCCAGAGGGGATGGATCCAGAGGACTTTATCTTCAAAGACGAACAATCAGTCCTGAGAAATCCGCTCATCGCAGACATCCTTTACAGAACCAAGGACATCGAGAAATGGGGATCCGGCCTCAAGCGCATTTTTGAGGAATGCCGGGAAACCGGCGTAAAGGTCGAATTCAAGAAACTGAAAACGGGGTTCAGGGTGGTTTTTCACCGCCGTGAGGAGTTTGTAAAGCTCACCTCCACCGAAGAGATTCGGAAAAAGTTCGGAATAAGTTCGGAAATAGTTCGGAATAAATATGGAGAGAATGCTGAAAGGATGTTCAAAATCATTCTTGAGAATCCGCGCGCCACGTCAGAGGAAATGGCCTTAAAGTTGGGAATCAGCCGGAGGGGCATTGAGAAAATTAGCGCGAAGCTGAAAGAAGAGGGTATCATAAGGCGGTCAGGTTCGCGCAAAAGCGGTTATTGGGAGATCATTGGACCGACCTGATCAATAAATTTCGCCAAAATGATTTTGCACATGCCGGATCAAATTGAGCCGAAAATGAAAGGACCATAACCTCTGAAGCAAATTGCTTCTTGTACCAATTTGCCATTGCGACGAGATCGAGAGCCATGAACGAAGAGATGCAAGTGTCCAAGACAACGCACATATTGCAGGGCCGTGAGAAAAGGGCTTGCCTTGATGGGCCAGCATTTTTATGCTGTGCCCGAAATCCTATGCATGGACGAGGGTTTTGCCGGCAACGACCAACTCAAAGCCAACGCCGTACAGATTTTCAAAACCAAAGGAGTGACGAGTTTTAAAACTGTATGATAACGATAACTCTGACAGGGTTCCACACCCAAACCCTGTCAGAGTTGAAAAGCTGCTGCAGAATTAGCAGCAACTGTTTTAGGAAACTGGAAGAATTCGAGGGACAGGAGGAGATTTCATGAGTCGCAAGAAAAGTGAACCTAAACAGCCGGAAGCAACCGAGGGCGATATCATTCTTTACACCGCACCGGACGGCGTTGTGAGAGTTGAAGTATACTTTCAGGAAGAAACGTTTTGGCTCAGCCAACGACGCATGGCTGAGCTGTTCAATATAGAAGTCCACACAATAAACTATCATTTGAAAGAGATTTATGCGTCTGGTGAATTACAGGAATATGCAACTATTCGAAAATTTCGAATAGTTCAAGACGAGGGCGAGCGCTCGGTCGCGCGGGAGATAGATTTTTACAATCTTGATGTCATAATCGCCGTTGGCTACCGTGTCAACAGCCACCAAGCCACACAGTTCCGCATTTGGGCAACGCAGGTTTTGCGCGAGTTCATCATCAAGGGATTTGCGCTGGATGATGATCGGCTCAAGCAGGGCAAGCGTTTCGGCAAAGATTACTTTGACGAGCTGCTTGAGCGCATACGCGAAATCCGAGCAAGCGAACGACGATTTTATCTAAAGATCACGGATATTTACGAGCAATGCAGCATCGACTACACTCGCGACGCGGAGATCACACTGACTTTTTTCAAAACAGTCCAGAATAAGCTGCATTGGGCGATCACCGGCAAAACCGCCGCGGAAATCGTAGCCCAACGCGCTGACGCATCGAAGCCGCACATGGGACTCACATCGTGGAAGAACGCGCCGCGCGGCAAGGTCATGAAATCAGACGTTGGCATCGCCAAGAATTATCTTAACAAAAAGGAGATAAAAGGCCTCGAGCGAATCGTCACGATGTTTCTCGATTATGCTGAAAATCAAGCGGCGCGTCAGATTCCGATGAAGATGAAAGACTGGGTCGAAAAATTGGATTCATTTCTAAAGTTTAACGAGTATGAAATTCTTAATCACGCCGGCAAAGTATCTCACGAAGTGGCTCAGGCGCTCGCCGAAAAGGAGTATTCTAAATTCCGTGTCACCCAAGATCGGAATTTCGAGAGCGATTTTGAAAAAGAGACGAAGAAACTGAAAAGACCGGGAAAGGCCAAATCATGAAATTACAGTTTGACCCCAATCAGCCTTTCCAACTCGACGCCGTCGCTGCGGTAACCGATCTCTTTGAAGGCCAGCCACAGGGCGCGCCGGAAGACGCCGCATAGATCTTGATAGGACACCATTATTATGCTGTCGTCAAAACCCTTAGAGGGTATTCATCCCCATAATCTGAGGGATTACCAAAGGTCGTTATTAGCAGGTAGATGACGCCCGCTCGCCTTTCCACATTTCCACCAAAAATTCCCTTGCTAATAACCTCTCTTTTACCTATGTTTCGCCGGAAACCCAACCTCGGGAGGCGATTTTGCAGATTCAGTTTTTCGGGGCGGCGCGCTCAGTCACCGGCTCTATGCATTTGCTAACCCTCGACGGGCAGAACATCCTGCTCGACTGCGGTCTCTTTCAGGGCAAGCGACAGGAAGCCTTCGAGCGCAACAGCTCTTTTCCCTTTGATCCAGCCAGTATCGACATCCTCATTCTTTCCCATGCTCACATAGATCACAGCGGCAACATTCCCAATTTGGTCAAAAACGGCTTTAGCGGGCATATCTTCTGCACCCACGCCACCCGCGATCTGTGCAGCATCATGCTGCGGGATTCGGGGCACATTCAGGAAGCGGACGTCGAGTTTGTCAACAAAAAGCGTAAGAAGCAAAATCTGCTGCCGGTGCAGCCATTGTATACCATCAAGGATGCCGAGCGGAGCCTGCAGCAATTTGTGAGCGTCGGTTACCAGCGCACGCTGCAAATTACCGGCGCCATCCGAATGACTTTTTACGATGCCGGTCACATCCTCGGCTCGGCTCTCACCGTGCTGGAAATCACCGAGAACGGCAAAGCGCAGCGGCTGGTCTTCACCGGCGATCTGGGTCGCAAGGGCTTGCCCATTTTGCGCGATCCGTATCCGTTGCGGGAAGCGGACGTGCTCATCACCGAGAGCACCTACGGCGGCCGTCGCCACGACGATCTGAACACTGTGAATGAAAAGCTGGCTCAGGCGGTGAATGAGACTTACGCCCAGCGCGGCAAAATCATCATCCCGGCTTTTTCCGTCGGACGCACGCAGGAGGTGGTGTATGCACTGCATCGCCTGACCGAAGCCAACAAGATACCGGAGATCCCCATTTACGTCGACAGCCCGCTATCGGTAAACGCCACCGAGGTGTTTCGCTCTCACCCGGAATGCTTCGACGAAGAGACCAGCCATTTTCTCATCAACGGTCAAGACCCGTTTGGCTTTGGCCGGGTGCGTTACGTGAAAAGCTTGCAGGAATCGAAAAAGCTCAATCGCACCACCAAGCCGTGCATAATTATTTCCGCCTCCGGCATGTGCGAAACCGGGCGCATCCTGCACCATTTGCGCAACAACATCGAGAATCCCAAGAACACCATTCTCATCGTTGGCTACATGGCAGAAAATACTTTGGGGAAGAAGCTGGTGGACAAGGAGCCGGTAGTGCGTATTTTTGGCGAGGAGTATCGTTTGCGGGCGCAGGTGGTCAAGTTGAACGCCTTTAGCGCCCACGCCGACCACGAGGAGCTATTGAAATACATTGGCGGGTTCGACCGAGAAAGGCTGCAAAATGTCTATTTGGTCCACGGTGAGATGACTCCAGCGGAAGCTTTGGCAAAGGGAATTTCTTCTTTAGGGATTAGCGGAGTGCATGTACCGGAAAGGAAAGAGAGGGTGGTGATTGAGCAGTGAGAAGCAGTCAGGGGACAGCGGTCAGTAGGTAGCGGTCAGCGGTCAGTATTTAGTGGTTGGCAGTCAGTGAGACTGATCGCTGACGGCTAACCGCTCAAGCAGACTCTCATCAATTACCAAGAATATCCCTATATGTTTGTGCATGCGCTGGATCGAGAACAAGTAACGTTCGCAGCGGCTCCTTGTCCTGCGCCCGCCGGAATATCTCGACCATCTCGATATGGTGGGCGTCGATGAATTTCTTGGCGTATTCGTTCTCGGGATCTTTGGCCAGAATTTTGTCCAGCATTTTGATGGCAGTCGCGCAATGGATACGGGTCTTGGCGTTGTCCTCTTTGATGAACGACAGGCCATAGAAGTAGTAATCCACCATTTCGCGATAGGGCTTGTGGGTGTCGCTGAGCAGTTCATTGACCAGCTCCAAACGCCGATCCCAGCCGTCGATGAACCGGCCCAAGCCGAATTTGCTCTGTTCCGCTATGTGGCGAGCTTTCTCATAATAAGAGGCGCCGCCCAGGGTTGTCCACTTGTCGAACTCGCCGCCCAGAATGAGATATATATAAAAATCTATCGCGCTGGTGAAAGAATTCAGCGTGTTTTCATCGTGCACCAGGACGTCCCCACTCTGATAAGCAAAGCGCCACCGCTTATCGAAAAATTGAAGATCATAGTTGTTGTGAACCAATATTTGGCCTTTGTAGCGTTCCTCGGCGCCTGAGCTCATGTCTTCCAAAATTAATTGAATCTCCACGAGAACGACGGTGCGCCATGGATCGTTGCACCATTCATAGCTGTTGATGTAGTGGGTCACTTTATCGGCAAAGTCGCGCAATTTGTCCTGTTTGTCGAGCGGCAGAGTGCGCACGTCCGTGGTGACCTTGGCTTCGATGCGCTGGGCGAGCGCGCTTTGCCAGCAGCAGGCGAGGAATAAGATCAACAGTAATACGGAGATTTTGCCGGCGAAAACTTGCTTGGGGTAAAATGTCATGATGACCTCTCGGAAAAGATCGGCGCATGCGGCTCATTCACGCGTACAGATTAGCTTTCAGGCAATTGGCTGGTTTCGTCGTTGCGCGAAAAAGAACTTCTTATTGAATATCCAACATTTTGGCTTTTTAGTCAAGAAGTTATTTTCGCAGTATGCAATGCCTTACTTATTGGTGGAGATGCCTGCATCCGCAGGCATGACACCCGCCACCGTGTCATTCCGGCGGATGCCGGAATCTCCTTTGATGCCTGTACAAGTTTTTAATCCACCCGTAAGTGAGGTTTTACCTCAGTATCAACGACCAAAGCTTGCCAATCGTTCCCTACGTTTTTCCCTCTTCCTGATCATAAATCTTGCTTTACAAGCGGCAACATTCGGATTTGAAGACCAAACCATCGGAGCCTATCCCCTTAGTTTGGGAGGCGCTTTCGCTGCTGCCAAGGGACATGCAGAGTGCATCTACATTAATCCCGCCGGGGTATCAGGAACCAACGGCTTTGCGGCAAATTTATCCTACGCTCGGCTTTTCGGTCTTGCGGATTTGGGGTACGGAAGCGCCGCGGCGATTATCCCCTTGGGCTCTTTTGGCGTGGCCGCCGCTGTGTACTCTTTTGGCAACGAGAAATATCGGGAAAATATTTTCTACCTTTGCGGCAGCGCTGCGCTGTTCAAAAATGTCTCCTTGGGCGTCAATTGCCGCTATGGCTCGGTGAACATCACCGGCTATGGACAAGCCGGCACTTTTATTCTTGACGCCGGAGTTTTGACAGCTTTGTCTGAAAGCGTATCTTGGGGCTTTGTCGCCAAAAACGTCGACTATGCAAAGATCGGTCAAGCAGGCGAAGAGTTGCCGCAGATTCTGCAAACCGGGCTTAGCGCCAACCCGGTCAGCAGTGTCACTCTGCTGATGGATCTCTACAAGGACGCCCGTTTTCCCTTGGAATTTCGTTCCGGCATCGATTACCGGCTGTTTCCCCAGTTTAACCTTCGCGTTGGATTCAGCAGCCAGCCGTCACACATTGGAGCCGGATTCGGAATCAATCTTCCCGTTTTTTGCCTGGACTATGCTTTCAATACGCATTCCGAACTCGGCGCATCACACCAGTTTTCAATCGGCCTTTGTCTGAATAAGCAAAAAGGTGTGAAGTGACATTTCCCCGCGAAGGACACGAAAATACACGAAAAACTTGCCTTATTTTCTAATCGGACTGATGTCATGTTTAGAATATAAAGGCTGGATAAGAGGGTATTTGCCATGATAGATGGGGTATTGAAGTTCTGCACGTGCAAAAATCCATGGCCGTTAGTTTTGCTTTTCAGCATCTGTTTTCCTTTGCTTACGGATTTTGCAGCCGGCCAGGAAAGCGATCTCGAACCCTTGTTGGAGGCGGAGACCGAGAGCGACGACCAAACCGAGCTGATGGAGCATTTGCAGAGTTTACTTGATCGTCCACTGGACATCAATCGTGCTTCTTCCGAAGACATGCAAACCTTGCCGTGGATTTCTCCTGCCTTGGCGCAACGGATCGTCAACTTTCGAAAAAGGCACGGCGATTTTACCGCCATCGAACAATTGCTGCAAATCCAAGGCATGGATGCGGAGCTACTGCAAACCGTTCTTCCGTATTTGAGGGTGGGAAAACGAGCCCAGTTGCCAGACATTAATCTCAGCGGCCGGCACCGATTTTATCAACGAATAGAAAAAGGCCGGGGATATTTGGATGGAACTTATCCCGGCGGGCGGGAGAAGCTTTACAATCGAGTTACCGGCACGGTCAGCGACTTTATGCGTCTTGGCTTCTTAGCAGAGAAGGATGCCGGCGAACGGGATGTCAACGATTTGGCAATTGGCTACGGATCCATCAGCGTACCGCGCTTGCGTTCGCAGATTGTGTTAGGTCATTATCTGGTAGAAGCCGGCCAGGGCTTGGTTTTCTGGGGACCTTACTCCTTGGGCAAAGGAAGCGATCCGCTTGCTCCCGGCAAACAGCGCTCCCGTGGCATCCGCGCGTACTCGTCCTCCGATGAAAACACAGCCTTGTCGGGAGCGGCCATCACCTCAAGCATCAGCGCGTTGTCACTGACAGCCCTATACAGTCGCGGCTATTTGGATGCTTCCATCGAAGGCGACTCTGTGCAATCTTTGCCGAACACCGGCCTGCACCGTACTACTCGGGAACAAGAACAAAAGGATGCTTTGAGTGAAACGCTGACGGGGCTCATCGCCAACTGGCAGCCGCGTCAAAGCCTAAAATTCGGACTCACCTACCAGTCTTCGCATTTTAGTCAGCCGATTGCCGAAGGATCGCATTTGTACGACCGCTACGAATTTGCCGGCAGATCCAATTCCGTGGCCGGTCTAAACTTTGACTGGATGCTTGGGAATGTCAATCTATTCGGTGAAGGTGCGCGCTCCACATCGGGCGGCTCAGCCTTTCTGCTGGGAAGCTGGTTTGATCTTGCGCCTTTTGGATTTCTCATTCTTTACCGCAATTACGACAAGGACTTTCACAATGTGCACGGACGCAGTTTTGGTGAGCGGGGCGACGTTTTGAACAATGAGCAAGGAGTCTATGTGGGCTGGCGCTGGCTTCTATCGAAAGCGACAAAGGTCTCAGTGTACTACGATCATTTCCGCCATCCTTGGCCTTGTTACTCGTGCCCCATGCCCGGCGGGGGCTGGGCGATCATGGGACTCTTTGAAGCGCGTCCGCGCAAAGGCGTGAATGTGCTGGTCCGCTTAAAGATCAAATCGTCCAGCGACTCGGAAACCTTTGGCGACCAGTTCGGCAACGAAGTGCAAAAGTTGGTCGAACGGCAGAACAAATCGCTTCGGCTGCAAGTTGAAATGAACCCTGAAAAGCGCGTTCGGTTGCGCACTCGCCTGGAGCTGAATGGCTCAGAGCTTTTGCCCATCGGAAGCACTTATCCAATTAGCCGAGACAGTTTGGGGACCTTTCTTTATCAGGATTTGCGGCTTCAGCTTTTCCCTGCACTCTACCTATCAACGCGCTGGTCCCACTTCGATGCCATGACTTACAACGTCCGCTTTTACCAGTACGAAAATGATTTGCCGGGGGTCATGCGACTAAAAATGCTGTACGGGCGGGGGACGCGCTGGTATCTCTTGGCCGGTTGGGCGATTCGGGAGCAGGCGTGCATCTCGACCAAATACGAGCACACCTTTTATGATAGCGAAACCAGCATCGGTTCCGGTAGTGATATGATTCTCGGCCAACACGAGAATGGCTTTTCGCTGCAGCTTGATTGGCGGTTTTAGATTTGGATGTCTGAGCTCTGTCTTAGGACAATAGAATCTTAACCGCCAATGAACGCGAATGGACGCGAATGAGCTAATTAGTGTCTGAACGAAAACCCTCCTTCTTGTCATTTCGA
>Ga0172369_10006000_pt1 | contig 14674 bp, 12 predicted proteins | sample LakKiv25m_FD_114539 | JGI IMG/M metagenome (GOLD analysis project Ga0172369, IMG submission 114539) | Freshwater microbial communities from Kabuno Bay, South-Kivu, Congo - kab_022012_11.25m | ecosystem: Environmental > Aquatic > Freshwater > Lake | place: Democratic Republic of the Congo...
AAACGGATCCTGGTCCTCGGGTAGAGGGGGTACCCCTCCGTGTCGAGGATGAACCCGTAGTTTCTCTCGAACTCTGAGTCGTCGGATAGGTCGTTCGGCGCAAGACAAACAATCACCATGTCCGGTTGGAACTCATCAAGATAGCGTCGGAGCTGAAGAATATACTGCGACGGCGTTCCGTTCTGGATCCCCGCGTTGAGGATCCGCAAATTACGGCTACCGTCGCTTGGAAAGTCGTTGAGCTCCCGCTGGGCTAGGTCCGAAAAACGAGCATCCTGCTGCACACCGAGCCCTTCGGTAAAGGAATCTCCAAGGAGCAGAATTCTCTTTTCGCCCGGTAGTTTCGGCTCCACGTTTTCGAGCATCCGCAGTCCCACATTGTTCGTACGGTAGTAGCCCAAGAAAAACGGGCGTGATGGAATCTTGGTTGAGCGTGAATTGAGGGTGTCCTCTGTTTCGTATACGTATATCGGCTCCCGCACGTTGGGCCGCAAGGACCGGATCATGTCAGGGTCTGGCTGGAATGCGATATTTCGCTTATAGAATCTGACGCCCCCTTCTAGCATAGTTAGCATTAAAAGTACGGATACCGTTGCTATGATCAGGGCGAACCCCCGCTCCCTCCCAGACATGGAATGCGCACTTGGTCTGGATGTCTTGTTTTTAGAAATCTGCATTTCAGGGGTCATAGGGAGAACTCGATTGGTAGGAACTTCGGGTTTTGATTATTGTTCCGCCAGCCATGCTGCCTACAAACAAAACGTGCCATTTACGATTATGATATCCTTTCTTTGCATCGTAAGCCAGAGACCTACATAGATGGGGTTAATATCGGAATTAACTTTGCCATTCCGATCAGAATGCGTATTCAATGATCGACGGCAAAAACGTTTTTACTTCACGGTTCGAGCTTATTTCGTCGTCCCTGATAAATCCGTTTCAGGCCGCATCTCCCTAACCGGCCTGACAGACAGTAAGCAGGTAGCGAGCGTGATTCATCGGCAGGAAAGGCTCTACCAAGTCGTCGAATAAAGTCATGGAAAAGGTATATGCGGTATTTAGCAACCGATTTCCGCTTATGAGCGGCACAGGTGCTAGTAGCATTTTGGCAAGCTTCGACTTTTGTCCATATGGTCGCATCCATTCCAACATGGAAAGACTTACGAATGGCGTTTTATTGGCCGCATACGAGTGCAAGATTTTGAAACCGGAGTTCTTCAGCAGCCTGAGGTTTTCCTCAGCTCTCAAGAGTCCATGGTGGCCATCATTCTCAATGAACCGTTCTTTGAAAAGCGCCTCGTCCCTCTTAGCCCACCGCCAGAGAACATTGTCACAGTCACAATCCTGGAGCGCAATGAATATCCCGCCATTCCGAAGAGAACGCCTTATCTCTCCAAGCGTTTCTTCTTTTTGTTCCAATCGCACATGCTCCAGAAAGAAGCGACAAACTATTGCATCCACGCTCCCGTTCGCCAGAGGAATCTTCGATGCCTCCGCTTGCAGCGCAATATCGTAGGCCTTTGCCATTTCTCTCGCTGCAGGGAATGACACGTCGATCCCAGCAACAGTCCCTATAGTGGTGAGATAGGAAGTGCCGGCACCTCCAGCGAGATCAAGAATATGACTCCCCTTTGGGATGTATCTCTTTATGAGCCAAAAATAGTGCATGCTTACAAAATAGAGCATAAGGTTGCCCAATATGGACCACTCATTGGGCAAAAACCGCAGGGGCACAGGCTCGTACCGATTCTCATAGAATCTGTCATCCATGGAGTAGCGTACAACACCTTCCTCTATGGAGAAGGTTCTGGAACATCTATCGCAGGCGTACATGTCTTCACATCGACGCATGACTGCTTGACAATTTGGACATATCAGATGCCATTCATGCCGAGAGTTTTGCATGGGTGAATTGCCAGTCACAAATTGCATACCTCTTTTGGGGCTAATCACTGGAGCCTAAAGTCTTTGGTTCACGTATGAAGTTGTCCGGGAAACTATATCTGCTGACAAGGCTCAGTCCCCACAAGGCTATCAAGCTCCCCACGCAAAAAGAGAACAGCAAAGCAAGAAAGACTGAAAAGGGGATAAGAATTTGGAACACTTTTGCAAGGAATGCCGCGGCAATCAATACCTGCCCCTCAGAAGTCGCGCCGTACTTTCCACTAAAGAGCACGGCAAGAATGGCCCCCATAGCCGAAGCGTAAGCTATACTTCCCAGCGGTCCCCAGTCCCAATAGCCCTCAGCGAGGAAGTTCGTTCCAGCGGTGCTCGTCTCCGTCCCTTCTTGCGTTAAGAACCCGAACTCAACCGCGTATTGGTTGTAAATTATGTCACTGCTTCCTGGCTTGTCTTCCCAAATAATCCTTGGAACAAAGTAGACCATTGCCGTCAGTAAACTTTCTCCCGTCCTATAGGGGATAGGCGTGGGCACCATCTGCACAACCTCGGAGTATGGGAGAATCCCATCGAGTCGCCCGGCAGTTGACTCGATCATTTGGGACCCGGCGAAAGGATCCTGGAGGAATTGTGCTGACGCGTCTGCCCACACCTCAAGCCGCTCCACAATTCCGGAGACTCCACTCGGAAAGGTCTTGTTCCAAGCTATTCCCCGATAAATCCCCTTGATCGGGTTAAGCACGATAAAGACTAAAATGACTAGAGCTACCGTGCTGATCTTGGCCTTCTTTCCATAAATCCAAGCCATTAACGCCAAGAGGAAAAAGGGCACAACGATATTTTCCATAACACCTTGAAGCAACCCCACAAACGCCATCGCCGCGGCCATGGCCGTACCCCAAGGGATCCCTTTTTCCCTAGGTCGAGCAAATTGGCAATAGAGTAGGAGTATCAATGCCAAGAAGGGATCAATGACCGCACGGAGAGGAGTCATAAGTGCTGGAAGGACCCGTTCGCCATGAAACGTGACGATATTCCATACACCTAAGCCAAGTAAGGAATAAATTTTAATAGCTCGGCTAGAAATGTTGCGAACATCGGGAGCGAGAGCCCATAGGCGAGCACCCACGCCCCCAAGAAAGCGCCTGGATAAATGTGCTGAAGAAAACAAGGTGATCTCGCTTAATACCACAAGAAAATAGGCTCGGCTCAATGCATTGGATGAAGGAGTGAACCTGTCCCAGAGAAGTTGGATATATTCCTGGAAGAACTGGGGAAGGGCGAACATGACGTAGTATTGCAGTGCAATCATTAGCCAAATCGGCGGTTCTCGACGACTCTTACTAACATATTGTCGTGCGGACGCGAGCAATAAGCAAAGCAACACCCAAGCCATGACCCGATCCTGCAGGGCATAGAGTGGGAGCGCCCAATAGAGGTGAGCCAATAGCCCCATCGCACCGACGACCACGTAGGGCCAATCTTTTTTAGGGAAGAAGCGACTGGAGGATGTGCTCATCTACCTCTTGGGTAACCCTTTCAAATATGCAAGGAGAGGAGCGTAGCACTGCTCGTAGTTAAATGTGGTCGCATGGGATTCCATAAGACGTCGTTGCGCTTCGGTTCTATCGGAGAGCGCTCGGAGCACAGCGCTCGCAATCGATTCGGGCCGTTCGTCTTCCGCAAGCGATACGCCGCCCGTCCGTTCGGATAGGTCCCGAAAAGACTGAGAGTCCAATGCCACGATAGGTATCCCCATGGACAGACATTCCATGAACTTAACGCTGGCTGTTCCCATGAATCGGTGGTTGATGTTTCTTCCCGCCGTGGTGTAAAGGGCTAGCCCGACACTGGCCGATCGAAGATATGAGCGCATGTCGTCATAATTCAAATAGGGGAATTGATGCAGTCTTTGGCCGACACCGCTTTGAATCGCGAATCGCGCCAACCTATTCGCATACTCCTCGTTTCCGCAACCGACTAAGCATAAATGCACCGAGTCCGGCAGCGATTGAAGCGCCAGAACGGTCTGCTCGATCAAATTGGCTGCGCCAGCCCCACCCACCCGCACCACAATGTACTCAGGCCTGCAGCCCGTGCGCTCCTCGATGAGATCGGGCAAGATACTAGTTCGACCGGGGCTCGTAAGACATGCGCAGTTGGGCACGGTAAAGCAGGGTACCACAAGACCCCAAGCTTTTCTTGCCACTTCGAGACGGTTCTCCTCGGGCATCACCACCGCAGCCACTTCATTAACTCGGCGGAGTGAATTCTGATGCATCCTTATGTCAATCTGTCCTCCCATCTCACGTTCCAACCCAGGAGTCATCATGTCGTGAGCATGGTAAATGATGGGGACCTTTCCAATCGCGGGCAATACACCCCATAGACCTGAATAATCGTAAGCTATAATAATATCTGGCTTGCAGCTCAAAATGAGACTTGCGGTCTGGTTCCGGAAACCCCATAGGTCCAAAATCTTCCGGGACAGGGAAGTTGGGAAAGAACCTGGTGGTTCATTGAAGTAGTGTTCCTTAATTCCCTCCCCGGCGCAAAATCCTCTATGAATCCCCCTGTAGTAACCTGCCAAATAACTCTTATGCCCAACGGCCACTTGACATCTGCATGCATTGATCGTCGGCGGATAATTCGCGGGATCAGCGTAGGTGAGATTCAGAATGGTCATTGGGGTACTCATAGACTTTGCCTCAAGTATGTGCTTGTTCTAGTAAGATTCAAACAAGGCCGGAAACAGCCATCTTGCGCAAATGTGTTCGTTAGGCGCTCATCGGGATGCGTTCGGGCATTGGACTTTCTTCACTTTTGCATTAAGTGCTGCATGTACAAGATCACGAATGCGGAGATAAAGCTCCTCCCTCTGTGTCACGATATTATGGTTTTTAGCAAATGTTCGCGCGGCGTTTTCGGTAAGCTGATGCCGGACGAACTCCGAGTGAGCAATCTCGCCCAGCGCATCCGCCAGTGCTGTTTCATCGAGTCGATCAACCACAATGGCCAACCCGTGTTGGCGCGAATACGCCGTCAACGCCGCATAGGGTGGAGCCAGCACCACGATCGGGCGTTTCGCGGCCAGATAATCCGAGGTTTTGCATGGAAATGCCGTCGTCACCATCTCTTGTTGGTCCTTCTTGAACGACAGGGGGAGAAAAAGAGCATCAGCCTCTGCAAGCGCCTTTGCGAGTGCTGCTTGGGAAACCCATCCATGAAGAGTCAAGCGACCCTTCTCTTTTGCTTGGTGCAAGCCAGGAAAGGAACCCTCCGGTGCATAAGCATGGACGTGCCAGGACTTCAAGTTGTAGGTTGTCATCTTTTCTGAGCAAATGAGTTTCAGGAGTAGTTCGAGCCCGTCCTGCATGGCGCCTGTAAATGTTCCAGCGTAGGCGATATTCATGTGTTCCATTGATCCGGCTTGAAAAGGGCGATCGGAGGAGATATCAGCTTCTCTTGCATGCAATTGCACATCGGAATTCACTCCCCACTCTGAAAGGCGGCGCTGCATGTACTCACTCATGCAATATACCTGTGAGGCACTGCGAAGACAGTGTTTGTACACCACCGACAAGAGTGGCTTCAGCGGTGGCAGCAGATCCCCCCAAGTCACCAACCAATCGTCATGAACGAGCACTATTGACGGCACTCGCGCAGACCGTGCCGCCGCAACGGCGACAAAAAATAGGAGACCGTGAGCCACGGTAAGGACAACACCGATTCTACGCTCCTTGATCAACCGCAACGTCCAGAGCATCCAATAAGGAAGACAGGCAATGTCATAGGCAGCTTTCAGCCGCCCCCATCCCCAACGGCCGTTCTTGTTGGTTGTTCGAATTACGATTTTGTCGGCCGCGAGTTGGCCGTCTACCGTGGCTAGGGAGTCGTATTGTTCGGTAGTCACAATCGTTATTCTTTCAGGTGGGTAATCGCCCAGCAGGCGGCTCAAAACGATTGGCCCACCCCGCTGATTAGAGGGCGGAAAGTCGCATAGGCACAACAACTTCGGCATAATGCCATTTGCCGGTTGGTCTATCATTGCTGGAGGGCTGGTAATCATATTATACAAATCAGATTATGTGGTATTGCTGTTCCTAATCCGATACGATAATAGTTAACATTTCACGTGAGGCGCCGTTTAGTCAGCTATCTTGGAATGCAGCACTGCCAGGTAATCTAATGCCACCGACCCAATAGTGCAATCACTCGATCAATCGCATTATCTAGTGCTATGTGAATCCGCTGACGTCGTGGCCTGACCATCCCAGTAGGGCAGACAATCCCTTCCCGATGAGTCTTGATAGCCCAGAAGGCGCCGAATGGAGACTCAAAAGGTCTCCCCATGTTGTCAGCGGTATGGAAAACCTCTGCGGCATAAACGTCCCAGGTCTCGTCGAAATCCTCCGGGGTCCATGCGGATTTGTGTTCCTGCCACTTCCCCCCGTCCAGCCCCCAAGCGTCTTTCCCGTCGGGATGGCATTGTGGGAGGTCCCCGAGCGGCGTAAACACGGCGACCTGCCGCCTAGCGAGCTCCTCCGTGGCCATTAGGAGACGCCGCCCTTCTTCCTTCTTCAGGTGCTCTATCACGTCAACAAGGAATACTGTATCGACAGATTTTGGGGGAAAGATACGGATTGCTTCCGCCCAAGTGGCCCGAAGGACAACATACCGCCGGTCGTACTCTCTTTCCACCTTCCCCTGCAGCAAGGATATATATTGTTCGTGCGGTTCACAGCACACATGGACCAGTGGGCGCAGGTACCGCTGCGGTTGGATCCCGCAACCGATGTCGAGGACAACGTCAGCCTCTGTCAGTCTGCAAACGATCACCTTCAGCAATTCGTCCTTTTTCAGCCAGATGACGCTCACGCTCCTTCCCCCGACACCCGAACGGTAGTCCAGACCAGGTCCGGGCGGACCACCCCACCCCACCCGCCGTGGTAGTCCCCCCGTAACGCGGGGCCGTCGAGGATCTCGAATCGGAGCACGTCCTTGACCATTCGCCCTTCCTCAAAGTTCTTCCCGAAGAGGTTTACCGTCAAACTGAACCAGCCATTGTTCATCAGGTTCGAGGGGACGCGGCAGGTGCTCTTGTAGAACCCAGACGGCATTCCCTTGCCGTACCACTCGGGCTCCCTGTTGTTGATCGAACTGAAGACGCAGTTGTTCTCGCCGTCGTACAGGATCATGGTCAGGCCGACGAAGGCGCCATCCTGCTTCACTGAGTAGACAATCTGGATTTCCCACCCGGTATCCGTGGAGAGGTGAGTGCTCGGGTCTCCTCCCGCGCCGCGCACTGCCACCTTGACCAACCTCGCCGCCGCGTTCTGTGGAGCATTCGCAGCGTCGATCCATTCTCGAACCAGGAGGTTCCCCAAGGGCGCCTCTACGTATCGGGCGATCGTCGCTGCCGGTTCGCCATAGCTGACCAGCTTCCCTTCCTCTATCAGGAGAACGCGATTGCACATCGCCCGGACAGCCGTGAGATTGTGACTGACGAACAGTATGGTTCTCCCTTCCCTGCCGACCTCCTCCATTTTACCGAAGCACTTCCTCTGGAACTGGATGTCCCCCACCGCCAGGACCTCGTCGACGATGAGGATCTCAGGTTCAAGGTGCGCCGCCACGGCGAAGGCCAGCCGCACGTACATCCCCGAAGAATAGTGCTTCACCGGGGTGTCCAGGAACCGCTCCACCTCGGAGAAGGCGACGATCTCGTCGAACTTTCTCCGGACCTCCGCCCTGCTCATCCCCAAGATTGCTGCATTTAAGAAGATGTTCTCGCGTCCAGTAAGCTCTGGGTGGAAGCCAGTGCCCACTTCCAAAAGGCTTGCGACGCGACCTCTCAAAGTGATTCGTCCAGTGGTGGGCTCCGTGATTCGGCTCAGGAGTTTTAGGAGTGTCGATTTTCCCGCCCCGTTTCTACCGATGATTCCCAGCCTTTGTCCCCGTGGAACTTCGAACGAAAAATCCTGGAGCGCCCAATAGTCTTCCTTCCGTGTTTTATCGGCCCTTTCGCTTTGTCGCCCAATTGTGCGGATTCCGTCCACGGCAGCCTTGAGCCGACGGGAGATCTCGTCGCGCAGAGCAATGTATCTCTCTGGACTGTCATGAGAGAGCACATACTTTTTGCCCAGGTTTTCCACCCGAATTACCGCGTCGATCATGACCGTGCCTTCGGCTCAGATAACGTCTGCAAAAGTTCGCTCGGTCTTTCGGAAGTACCAGAGACCTGTGACCAGAAGAAAGAGGACGAGGGAAGAAGAAATCGCCAATCCGGGCAAATTAATGGAGGACATGCCGCTCAGGAGAGACCATCGAAACCCGTCAATTACTCCCACCATCGGATTCAAGGAGTATAGGAGGCGCCACCGCTCGGGCACCACACTGCTGCTGAAACCCACCGGGGAGATATACAGACCGAACTGAACGAGAAAGGGCACGACGTAGCGGAAATCCCGATACCTGACGTTGAGAGCAGCCAGCCAAAGACACACCCCCATGGCCGCAGCGAAGGCCAGTATCGAAAAGAGTGGAAGGAAGAGGATGTTCCAGCCGGGAACGATTCTGTAATAGATCATCAAGGCGATCAGGATGCTTGTAGAGACCAGCGTGTCAACGAAACTGACAATCACTGAACTCACGGGAACAATAACCCTTGGAAAGTACACTTTGGAGATGAGGTTAGCATTCCCAATCAGACTGTTACTACCCTCCGAAACAGCGCTGGAAAAGAACTGCCAAGGCAGCATGGCGGAAAAAACTAGTACTGCGTAGGGCACGCCGCCGGATGGAAGCTTGGCGAGTTTACCGAATATTACCGTAAAGACAACCATTGTAAGGAGCGGACGGACCACCGCCCAAGCAATACCAATTACGGTCTGCTTATACCTTACTGCGATATCCCTCCAAGCCAGGAATGCGAAGAGCTCACGGTAATGCCAGAGATCTTTCCAGTATTGGGCCTCTGTCTTCCCCGCCTCGATGATGAGTTCGCATTGAGCGGCGTCTATCATTCTGCTGCTTTCATAGAATGCACCATCGATCGATCGCAACCTTGTTGGGTAGATCGTCGCATGAACTTCCCCTTTCTTCAAGACATCCCGATCGTCGTGAGCAACACATTCAATCTTCGCCCATAGGTGTGCTCGGAAAGGGCGCGGTTGGCCCCGGCCTCGCGTATTCGCCTCATCTCCTTGGGATGTTTTCTGGCCCGCTCGATGTGACCCATTAGCTCTTCGTAAGAGGAAAAGGTAAGAAGCTCTCGCCCGGGCTCGAAGCAATCCTCGATGGCCGGTCGGTATTCGATGAACTGGAGCCCGCCAGCCCCGGCAATCTCGAAGGCCCGGCAGTTAAGGGAATCCCCTTCAGCCAGAGAAAATGTATTAAGGCACGCCAAGGCTTCTCCGAAGACCTGGCTCTTTTCCTCTCGCATCACATAGCGGCCCGAGGACAGGGCCTTGATGTCTTCGTGCGCCCAAGAGGGAGGGAGGGGACCGTAGAGATCAAATTTCACACCATCGCCCATCAGCCTCAGCACCACGGCCTGTCGAAAGGCGTAGTAATTTCCAACCACCGCCACCTTCTCGTGTCTCTGGGACGTCACGGGCTTGTGCCAGATGGGATTCATGGCTTCATGGAGAAGAAAGGCGTTTCTTCCCACTAACCGTAGTTTCTGAACGGCGGCCCTGTCTTTCAGAAAGATGGCATCCCACGCCGGGTCCAGGATTCCCCAGCGCTGGCTGTTCGCCGGCGCGTCGCCCCACCAGAGCACGCGTCGGCCCGGGCACAGTTTGCCCAGTGCTTCCAGTGTCTCGGGGTGCAGCTGCGCGGTCAACCCAAGCACCAAGTCGGGCTTTAAGGCCCGGGCAAACTTAATGACCTTTCGTTCCATGAGATTAGGCCGCTCGCCGTACAACCTGGACCACGCCACCCTCAATACATAGCGGGGGCGAGCCCAGTACGCTTTTTGAGATACCACTCCTAGCGTGTATACTTCGTGACCCATCTTGCTCAGGGTTACCTGCACATTGTCCGCGAAGGAGTCCTCGAAGCAGGGGGCGGGGATAAAGATGCGCATGATGTGGCCTCCTGAAAGGGTGCTCAGCCGCTGGCTGAAATCACGGGGTCGGTACGCGGCGGGTCATCGCAGTAAGTGATGGCCTTGCTCAAATCTTTGGTAGCCGCTTGCTGAGTCGATAGCCCCAGGGCACGAGCCTGCTAAGGAGTGACACCGGCAATAAGAAGCCGGCGATGGTGGAAATCATGTACGTGGGGAAGAGCCTGAGCGTCACCCACCAAGGATGTTCCACCGGCTTGAGGAGGATGGGTGGATAGCATCCCCATGCCATACAAATAGCGGCTCTCCAGAAGCTCTCCTTTCTATGAGCATAAAGCCAGTAGGGGTAGGTATAACGCAGGAGCGACTTATAGAGTGGTATCAACGCCTGGTTGCGCGCGACCGGGTCCTGCAAGGCCGGGAAGACCGCCTCACTAGCTACCCAAGCGATGGACGAGAGCCCCTGGGAATGAGGCTCGAGATTGCGCTTCCTCTGACGCTCAACGTCCTTGTAAGAGTTGGCGGTTTGCCCACCCACCTCCACATCTTTGGCTACCAGCACCCGGTTCCAGAGCAAGAGGCGTCCACCATCCGTAATAGCTTTGCATCCAAGGTAAACCTGCACAAAGATCGAACCGTCGTATGTTGATGTGTTGGCGCGGGTGAATGCCTCTCGCGCGAAGACAATCCCCGCTACAAAGCTAAATGTGCGGTAGTGCGCGATGGCTGTTGCAGGGCCACCAGGAAGAAGTGATGTCTGCGGGACTCGGCGGACCTCCGTCCCCCCTCCGTCCGGAGTCCAGAGGCGATAATTCGAAATGGTCACTTCCGGACGTCCGTGACGCTCCAGGACTTCGGCGAGACCCGTCAACGCATTCTCGTCTGCCAGCACGTCATCATTGCCAAGGATAATAAGGTAGTCTCCGGTCCCCAAAGCCAAAGAAGCTCGCAAGTTGGCGTCATAACCGAGGTTGCGTTCCTGACGATGGAAGCGGTAGCGAATACCGGAAGCTTCGAGGTAGGCAGGCACTACCTCTGCAGTGTCGTCCGTAGAGCAGTCGTCCGAAATGACTACCTCAAAGTGCGAGTATCGCTGGGTGCGCAGCGAATCCAGCACGGCTAGAAGATAACGGCACCGATTGTGTTGTGGGATACAGATTGAGAACGTAATCGGCTCGGGAATGGTCACCACCTCCGGCTTATGTCTGGCGAAAGATCAGGAAATCGGGATAATGTCTCCGGGGCCGCAACGGCAGTTCAGACCGTACGGGTAAAGTCGGGGTGGGGATCACAGGGATATCCCACGCTGCAGGATGCACACCGAAAGGTTCCCCCCCGTTTCTCCAACGGCTGTCTGCACGCGGGACACGCCAGGATGGAGAGCCAATCAACGGCCTTGCCCCCGTGCCTCCACTTATATAGTTTACGCAGAGTTCGAAGTCCCAGTCCTCGCCAGCCTGCGCCCTCGTAATTGCCAACCGTATCTCCCTCGCCTTGCCCGCTTACTACCGAGTCGATCCAGTCGCAGGACTCGTCCGGGTTGGCCACCAGGTAGTCGATGCGATCCTTCCAGAAGTACCTTACGTGGAACAGGTCCGGGGCGCCCACGAAGAGCTTTCGCCAAGACGGATCCAACTTGATGATCTTCAGTCCGCCCACGAAGGGGTCTTCGACGGGGACGCCCTTCTTGCGGATGACCAGTTTCCCTTGAGCGACCATGATCTCCAGGCAGTGGATCGAGTACGGGTCCAGCCGCTCGAAGATAACGTTGGGCGTTTCGATGTATCCGGCCCTGCCGACACGCATGAGCTCTTTCAGGAAGACTTCTGGTTTCTTGACGTGTTCGAAAACATGGGAGGCGACGCTGAAGTCAAAGGCCTTGTCCCTGAAAGGCATCTGCATGGCATCCGCAATCACCAGGGGACGATCTACCACCAGTGAGGAGCCGCAGCGGTGTTGCGCGCCGACGAGCCGGTCCAGCAGTATATCTGAGCGGGGATAAGGGCAACCGCCGGCCCCCACGTCCAGAACGAGGCCTCCCTTTGAAACGGGGAGACAGACCTTTCGGAGAGCCCACGCAATTCTGCGAATCTTTCCCATGTCACCTCTGGATCCACTAGTTGGGGAAACGGTTTTTCAACTCTTTTCTTCAGCAAGAAGTATCGTTGCCCTATTGACAAACACATCAAATGAAAAATTTCGATCTAAAAATACTCTGCCCTGGCGTCCCACTGCAGTTGCCGCTTGAGGGTCATCAATACATGTACGAATACACTTTGCCAATTCAACTGGATTATTAAATGGGACTAGATACCCACTTTCTCCGGGCCTCACAACGTACGGAGGAGCAGCAGCACCGGCACCAATGACCGGTTTTCCGTAAGCCATGGCTTCAAGAAAGACGATTCCGAACCCCTCGCCACCTGAAGGGAGGACGAAGAGGTCTGTAGAAGAATATAGCGCCTTCAATTCCTCATCGCCGACCCTTCCGTGAAAGATGACCACTCCTGGTGGCGTCAACTCTTGAGCCATAGCCGTCAGGCGATCCCTATCGTCCCCGTCCCCTACAACGTGATATTCCAGTGGAACCCCATCCTGAGTCAGCAGATGAACGGCTTGGATAACATCATCGATGCCTTTATAGCGCTCGAGTGCTGCCAGCCTGGAAACGGAAAGTAGTTTGTGAGGCTCTTGGAATCTCGGCGTTACGGGAACCGGCATCTTCCAAAAGAACGGCAGGGAACAAGGCCACAAAGCAATCTCGCCGGTAAATCCCGCATCCCGAAAGTGCTTTCCGGTGGCCGGACTGATCGCGATGGTCTTGTCTACGAACCGGCACATGGCCGATTCTGTGATGGAAAGCAGGGGCAATGCATCAATGCCGTACGTTAGGAGCCAAATCTCGGAACGTGGGAATGCTGCCTTTAATATGGGGGCGAGGGGCAGATAATTTCGATGTCCAAGAATCGTCCGGTGCGGCCTTTGCTCCCTCACCGCCCTGTAGGCAGCGGCCGCAAATTGGACCTTTCCCTTGCGAAATGCCTTGACCGTGCAATGATCCCATTCAGGCTGACGGACTTCTTCGGGCGCATCGTTTAGGACTAGTATTGATAGCGGTTGTTCTGGTTTGCATTTGAGTATGGCTTGTACTTGGTCCCTGTTATAGTTTTGCATCCCTCCGGGTCGATGGAATATTTCAGTAAGTAGGAGGACTGTGCCGCCCAGAGCTTTTTCTATCCCAGGCATCACGCCGCCTTGGCAAGATGGCGGTTCAAGACGTACAGGCTCCAAGGGCGAGACCAGTGGATCTTGCCGGACAGGTAGCGGCTCCAGACGGCGGCGACCGCTTGGGGCTTGAGAGCCACCCCGAGATGTCCGAACGCGGAATTGCCCAGCAGGCCTTCCTCGATCATCCCCTTCCACGGGCCTCGCATCCAGGCGTCGAAGGGAAAGGTGAAGCCCATCTTGGGCCGGTGCGTGCAGAGCTTCGGCAGGGGCGTGGGCAGTGCTTGCATGAGGAGGGACTTGGGTGGTTGCTCCAGGATGATCTCCGGATCTATCTGAAAGATGGCTTCGACGAGTTTGTGATCGATGAGCGGGAGCCGGATCTCGAGCGACTGGGCCATGCCAAACACATCGCTGTCGCGCAGGAGTTGGTTGAGCATGTAGGCACGCAATTCAAGACACATCGTCTCATGGAGAGAACCGCGGGCGGGCGGTGTAGCGTGAAACCCTGGTTGAGATGGTTCTTTCGCGGTGTGGAGAAAGTCGGGATTGAGGAGCACGCGAAACTCGCTAGGCATGAAGAGACCGCGCGACGCGTAATAGAAGCGTTGGACAGAGGTCCCAGGAAGAGCAATAGCTTCGATCTTGGCAAAGCGGCCATTCATGTGCCTGAGCGCTTGGGCCGCCGCCCATGGGAGGATTCGCGGCGCGTGCGATAGCCAAGATGCGAGGCGACTGATGCGCCTGAAGGAGGGATATCCAGCATACAACTCATCGCCCCCCAGGCCCGAGAGGGACACGGTGAGCCCCCCCTGCCGGGCGATTTTGGATACCAGGTAGGTATTCACGCCGTCACAGGTGGGTTGGTCCATTGCGGTGAAGAAGCCTTCCAGCTCGTTGCTCACCATGTGCTCGACGACCGGGACGTCCGTGTGCAGAGTGCCGAATTCCTCCGCCACCTTGAGCGCGTAGGGGCCCTCGTCCCACGGGGTCTTGGGAAAGCTGATGGAGAAGGTACGCAGGTCTCGTTGACCAGCCGCCCGCATGAGGGACACCACGGAGGAGGAGTCGACACCACCGCTCAAGAAAGCCCCAAGAGGCGCATCGGAGATGCAGCGCAGGACCACAGCTTCTTTAAGGAGGGGGCTGAGCATCTCAAGCGCTTCACCGCGTCGGTGGATGGTTGGAGCCGCGCCGGGGAACGTCCAGTAGGTCTCCGTCTTGAGTACGCCGTTTCGCCAGAGGCCCCATGTGCCAGCGCAAAAAGCGGATACACCGGAGAGGGTGGTCGTGGGCTCGGGAACGCTTCCCCAGGCAAGGAAGTCGGCGATCGAATGCGGCTCCAAGCGTGATGGGCCGCCGGGGAGGGCACGCAAAGCCTTTACTTCGGAGGCGAAGGCGATGCCGCCGGGGTAGGACCAGACGTAGAGGGGCTTGATACCCATCCGATCGCGTGCGAGGAAAAGGCTCCTTTCAAGCTTA
>Ga0172369_10006002_pt1 | contig 14670 bp, 13 predicted proteins | sample LakKiv25m_FD_114539 | JGI IMG/M metagenome (GOLD analysis project Ga0172369, IMG submission 114539) | Freshwater microbial communities from Kabuno Bay, South-Kivu, Congo - kab_022012_11.25m | ecosystem: Environmental > Aquatic > Freshwater > Lake | place: Democratic Republic of the Congo...
CAGCAGATGGTGGTGGAGGTGCAAGCTGTATCAGGCTGGTAACTGATGCATAAGATTCACCAATGGCAGTCTTCCCGGAATATTCCCGTCCTGACGCAATAATATCCCAGTTCGCCGTCACAAGCCAAAAGAGCGCAAGAAGCAGAAAAGCGACGGTCACGCCCTTGGTCAGATAGAGTGGCGACTGACGCCGGAATACCAGATTGCCATAGTGAAGTTTCAGTAACTGATCGGTATCAAGAAACTCTTCACGTAACGACCACTCCAGAAATTTCTGAAACGAACTTCCCTTGTGGATTTTTTTGAATGGCAAAAACACCTGCACAGACTCCTTCACTGATTTTATGCTTCTTCAATAAGCTCACCGCTTCTCAGACGAGTACGAAGCGCTGATAATTTGTTATCAAGCTCTTCCAGTCTGGCAAGATTCTCTTTCTCCTTTTTGGTTGTCAGGATAACCTTTTGAATCCCTCCATTTTTAATGATAAGACGCTGTTCAGCCATCAGGGCAAGTATCGGGTCATGGGTTGCCATCAAGACGATTTTCTCTCTTCGAACCAGAAGAGAGAGCGCTTTTTTACGGTCAATACCGGCATTCTCTATTTCGTCAATCAAAACAACCGGTGATGAACTGAGAAACGCCGTATCGGCAATCATGAGTGCCCTTGACTGCCCTCCTGAAAGTGCTGTTACCGGTGTTTCTACGGTAAACGATTCACCGGCAAGAAGATTGGCCTGCACTATGATATCGGTAACAACATGTTCGATATTACTGATCATCCGGCTTTCAGCATGCATGGCAATAAACTCGGATACGGTGGTATCCATAACAAAGTTCATGTTTTGCGACAACTGGGCAACAAGCTTGTACTCAAGTGAAAAACGGAGCTCCGGATCAGGCTTTTTACCATTAACCCTTATCGTTCTGCACGTTGGAGTATCAGCTTGTGCCATCCATTCAATATCAGCAAGCAAACGGCTTTTCCCTGAACCGGTTGGCCCGACTATACTGGTAACAGAGCCACGTCGCAAAGTCAGTTCAACCTGTTCGGGTTTGCCGTTTTTATCATGTCCCCCGATAATCGTAATCTCTGAAACGTTTGGTGGTTCACTGTTTTTTAACTGCTTAAGCTGCTCTAAAAAACCGTCAAGATTTTCAAGCAACCGCTCGCGGTCAATGCCGATATCTTCATAAAACTCTTCGGAAAGCTGATCAAAATACTTTCCGAGAGTAGCGTGACCTTCATCGAAGCTGAGGCCGTAATCACTAAAAAAACCGGGGAGTTGAGGAAAATCAGATATCAAAACCCCAATCTCCTTTTCAAGGATATGTATCATGGTTGTTCCTGCTTCATTTTAATTCTTTTAACGTTTCCAAGCTGATGTTCCATACCGATTTTGGTTTCGCCAAGACAGTATGAGCAGAGTGCCGCAGGCATGGAAAAACGCAATATCCCGCCATCAAGAGTCGCAGTTTCAGGTGCGTTCAAAAAAAGAGAGGTCAGCTCGCTTGCACCCTGTCCGGTAATACCATTGACATGCATTATCCGTGCTTTTGCATTTGCCCTGCGAACCTGAAAAGCAAAGACTTCACGCTCAGCCTGCGAAACAATATCACCCTTTGTTATGACGACGATATCGGCAAACCTGAGCATAGGACCTATCTTTTTGGGAGTGGTGACCCCCATAAGATTATCAATAACGCAGACAGCCAAAACGCCCTTGATGTGCGGAGAACAGCGGTTGCACAATCCGGCACTTTCTGAAACAAGAACATCAAGATTCAGGGAGATCCCCCATTTCAGACACTCCTCAATATTGCTTACAAAGAAATGATCAGGACAAAGATTACCGGAAAGCCCTGTCTGTACGGATATGCCAAGAGAGCGAAAAAGCTCATCATCATCAGTGGCAAGACAGTCGTATTTAACCGCGCCGATCCGTAATCCGGAAGCCTTCATCGACTTGATAACATTGACAAGTACAGCGGTTTTTCCCGATGAAGGCGGCCCCGATATGGTAATAAGTTTCATGGTACTAAATACAATCAGGTTTGAAAGACATCGGCACGCAGCCCTTTTTTCAGTTCAACATCCAGCATAGCTGTAAGCTCCTCATAATCATTGTTCAGCAGGTAATCCCATGAAGGAAAGCTGAACGGCTCCTTCCAGTTGACATCTTCGGCAAGATAAAAGTCGCCCCGCTTCAGAGCCTTTCGCATAATATCGCTATGGAAGAAATCAACAATCGGTTGACACTCTTCAATTCGTGATGTTTTGACAAACATGAGCATAGGCGCAAGAACCGGACCATCTTCAAATTCAAGAATTACCGCCTGCTTGCGTGAAGGCATCTGTACGGTAGCCGCATTCGGCAGAAGATTGAAGGGAGTACGACGAACTTCAGATGAGTCGAGACGCTTCAGAATTTCAGCAAAATGCCAGACGTTCCGGATATTGCAGGCAAAATCCGTTGCCGCACCACTTCCGAGCTGTTCCTTCAGAAGCATCAGGAGCGTAGCAATGCTTGCTTTGCCGTTATAGCCATGAACCGTCAACAGATCTTTGTAGAGAGGATCGACCAGATCAATCCATCGATGGGGATAAGCCACTCCGGGGCTTGTCGACAGGTCAACAACAATACTCCAGTATCCAATACCGAGAATACCGATATTATGCTCTGTTACAAGCTGTTGGAAGCTTTCCGGCATTATCTTTAACGCTTCAGGAGTGGTGATGCCTGTATAAATACCGGTATCGATAAACCTCTCCCTGAAATTCCTGGACAGCACCGTATGCAAGCCTGAGGCAATCAGCACTTCAGGAAGCTCATCCTCGGTTTGTGCCGCTTTCAATTCACTCTCTATTCCTTTGGAATTCCCGTCATGAAGCATGGGAGAGTAGAGCTGAACATCATGCGAGGCGTTGTAGAGATCGGCAAACTCACTGATAGCCATTTTGGTCACAACCTTGAGAGGGCAAGGCATATTCACATAGAGGTTGAGCGCCCCTTTTTTGAGCAGAGGCACTCCATTGTCAGTTGTTTTTTTGTGAATTGGAGGTGCTCCACATGCAGCAATCACACTGCCGCTGTTTTCAGTCATATGCAATGGTTCCGGCATGGCAATTCAGATTTAATGGTTTCGGGTTGTTGCATTTTCAACTATTTCAGGCTTTGGATGGAGAACTTCTGAAAGCTCATCATCAGTCAGGGTGTAGTGGTAAAAGATGTCGAAGTACTCTCGCGTGATCTCTTTCAGGTTGAAGTGATAGCGATCAGGATAAAGCAACTGCGCAGCCCAGATCAGGCCCATGATCCTGTTGGTCGCAGGCGGACGGTCAAACCAGCCGAACGGCTGATAGGGAATCTGGTATACTTTGTTGTTTTTCACAGCTCCCGTTCCGGCCCAGAGCTTGTCACTCCTGATAAAGTGCAAGGTCGTCATTGACGAGCTCATTCCGGTCCAGACAAGAACAACATCGGGATTCCACAAGAGGAGCTGCTCCATGGAAACCGCACTCATTCCCTGACCGGCTACGATTCCAACATCGGCGACATTAACAGCGCCAACAACGTCAAGAATCTGGCTGTGAAACGATCCCGAAGGATCGGTATTCAGGCCACGGCCACCCTCGGCGTAATAGACACGAACCCGCTCCTTGTCAGGGATCTGTTGTGCCTTTATTGCAATACTGTCTACATAGGTGTGAAGAAACCCGATCATTTTGTCTGTCTGCACCTTGCGGTTCAGGAGCTCGCCAAGAACCTTGAAGGTCTGCTCATATTTGTTCATGTCCATCTCAACCATAAACACAGGAATACCGGTCTTTTTGCTGAGCTTATCGGCCTCATCCCTTGTTTTCGGGTTAATGTTGAAACTGGAAATGATGATATCGGGCCTGAGCCGGACAATCTCCTCAACGGAACCGTCCACATAGGGCAGTTGCAAATATGATCTTTTCAAATATCTCTTTGTGCCCCCAGTCATCCAGAGCGAGCGGCTCACAAGCATATCCGGAGCAACGGCATACAACAAAATACTCCCCGGCCTGTTCACATAGAGACGACGGATGGTATCGGGTATAACCATTTTCCGCCCGGCCATGTCGGTCACAACACGTGTGGCAAGCTGCTGTTTTTTTTCTGACGGGCTGCATGACGCAATAATTGCAAGAAAAAGTGACAGAGCAATCAGAGCAAATCTTCCGCCAAACCTTTTACTGTCTCTCATCATAACAGTGTTGTTGATTTTCTGAAAATGATCCACATACCGGCATCTCCCCTTTCCACAACACCGTCAATGCCAAGAGCCAGCAGAATGTTTTCAAAATGTCCGGGTGGATTTTTTGCAAACCGCTCTTTGCGCTCTCTGTCCCATTTCGGATCACTGGCTCTTTGTGCCTGCACTTCAAGCAAAAGCTCAATAGTTCCAAAGCCTCCGCCGATATAAGCCCAGCCTCCGGGTCGAAGAACGCGGTATACCTCCGAAAGCCCTTTCTGTTGATCTTCCCAAAAGAAAATCGAGCCCCGACTGACGACAAGGTCAGCCGAGTTATCGTCAAAAGGCATCTCTTCAGCGGCTCCCTGCAATGCAGCCACACGCTCTCCGACATCATGCTCCCGACTGTTCTCTATTGCCAGTTCAACGCACTCCGCCATGAGATCATAAACGGTAACATCCAGATCGGTAATCTTTGCAAGCGATATTGCCAGCATACCCGGACCACCACCAAGGTCGATACAGTGACCGTTGGTAATTCCGGTACGCTCAACTATCTGCCGGGCAATAACCGGATAAATTTTTTTGAAGTGGCCTTTCATGACCCGTTCATTGTATTCGGTTGCATTCATGGTGTACATATTTCCCTCCTGTTTTGATATCCCGACTAAAACGTCATGCTTAATTCCACTCCAAGCGTACGCCCGCGGTCAGGATAGTAGCCTGTGACGTAACGAGTTGAATAGTGCTCATTTCCGAGGTTACGACCGTACAGTGTTCCGGTAAGTGAGTAACCTTCAAAGGGAAATACTCTCATGATATTGGCATCAATACTGGTATAACCTCCCAGATCGGCATTCAGGATTCCAACCGGGCTGGCCGTTGTTTGCCATGAACTGACCTGTTTGAGTGACAGATTAGCCCGGTACTTCTGCCAGGAGTGACTGATCATGGCAGTAAAGTAATTTTCAGGAGTAGAGTAACCGATACCATCCGTGATTACACCATTCGTGGTAGTATTGTTGGTAATCATATGCGTCCATGAAAAGCTGTATGAGGTACTTGCCTCAATGTTGCCCTTGACGGCACATTCAATCCCCTGCCGATGAGCATCCGCTTCGGTATAGTAGTAGTAACTGTTGCCTGCCACGACGTAGGTTGCGGTTGAAGCGGTTTTCTGGTTTTTGATGTTGTAGTCAAACCAGGTCAGCATGGGCCTGAAATACCTTGCCGGAGAAGCTTCAATGGCCAGCTCGACCCGTTTTTGTTGTTCGGCATGAAGCGCAGATCCGGACTGGGTTTTTACCGTAAAATCACCGACGGTACCTTCGTCTCCCTGAAAATAACGGGCATTAAATGCATAGAGTTTGCTGATCTGCCATCGGGCACCGAGAGCTGCAACTGTTGCCGGAGCCATATCAACGTTGTTGTTGGCAAGATTACTTGATGCACTGGTACTGGAGACGTTGATGTGCTTGATATCCCTGCGATATCCGCCATCAAGTGTCACATCTCCGTCAAAAAGTTTTTGTTCAATTGAGCCCGACCACCCTTTGACTGTGGTATCAAAATTGTTATAAGGGTTGCTGAGGTTCGGGCCGAAGCCATTGCTGTTGATCACCTGACCGCCAAATTGCACAAGTGTACTGCCAAATTGCGCATTGTGGCGGAGTGTGTATCCGCTCGACTCTTCGTCATACTGCCTCAAAGACGAAGTAGAGTTGGCAAAACTTTCATTATGCTCGGTTTGTCCGTATTTATTTTTAAAAAGCGAAAACATGGTAATCTGGCTTTTGCTCCAGGCCATTCTCATATCGGATGAAAGAATTGAAGTCGTAAGCGGGTCATAGTACCATCTGGAGTTGTCCAGGACGCCGGTATAGGTCACACCCCGCTGCATTTCAAGCCGTCCCTTATCGGTGTACCCTGTAAAATCCAGATTGAATTTTCCGACATTGAATCCTCCGTTTATCATCCCCGATTGAGCCTTCTGTCCGTCAAACCAGTTATCATTGCTTGGTCTGTTGTATCCTGCCACTCCACCGGCGATATAGCCACTGGCTGATGAATCGGAGGAACCAAAGTGAGTGCCGGAGTAAAGGCTTTCACCTGTAGCGGCAGGCAGCGAACCTGCCTTTTCCGCATAAGCCGACACAACTCCTTCCGTTTTGGCGGGGTGTTTGGTTCGGATAACAACAAATCCGGTATTCACTCCCGATCCACTGTTCCCTGGTCCGATAGCAATGGTTGGTCCTAACGTCAGTGAGGTTGATCCGCGGACAATCTGGATCTCTTCGATGTCAGCCATCGGAAGTTTCTGCAGAATTCGATTGGAGGAAGGAGGCAGGATCGCTCCATCAAGAATATATGTTAACTGCCCGCCGCCGCGTTGATCAAGAAAAAACGGGCTTCTTCTTCCCTGCCAGGTCATGTTCAGCCCGACAGCTTTGTTCAAAAGGTCAAAGATGTCCTTTGGGGCATATGTTTCGATATCCTTCCGGGTGAATACCTCTGTCCCGAAAAGAGCGCTTGATTCAACCCTGTACGGATTGATGATACTTTTCGGGTCAAGATCCTCCCGCTTCGTTGTCGAGGGCGCCGTAACATTGATACCTTCAAGTACAACCGGCTCTGCATCGGCAATTGATGCGTTCTGGATCAACAAGAGCATCATAATCAATGCCCCTGATTTTTTTGATAATGATAAATTCATATTATTTATAGTGTTATAGTGAATTTACTGCACGTTATAAGCTTATAACCGGCGCGCACACCTTTCGTGTGCACGAGCCACTATACGGAGTATCAAACACCTGCACATCGACGCCATAGATTTTTTTGAGTGTTTCAGGTGTAAGCGTTATCTCAGGCTTGCCGCACCGGTAAAGCAACCCGTGATCCATAACAACAACTTTTGAGGCAATCATAAAAGCATGATCGGGCAGGTGTGTTGACATGAGAATGCCTACAGCGTGATTTCGCAGCTCCCTGATTTTTCGGATAACCCTTACCTGGTTACCGTAATCAAGGTTTGAGGTTGGCTCGTCGAGTATTATAAATCTGGCTTCCTGGGTAAGCGCACGGGCGATGATAACCATCTGCCGTTCCCCGCCGCTAAGTTCAGTAAAGGATCTTTCGGCAAGATGGCGGATCTCCAGCAGCTCAAGAAAGCTGTCGGCAATCTTCCGGTCTTTCGCACCCGGTGAAGCAAACAGACCGAGATGCACGGTTCGACCAAACAAAACAACATCGCGAACCTTGTAGGGAAAGGGCGAGTGGTGATTTTGCGGAACATAGGCAACAAGTCTGGCAAAATCCTTGAGTGAAAAGCTTGTGATATCGGTTTCATCAATGGCAATCGAACCAGTCATGGGTTTAATGAATCCGAGAATGGTTTTGAACAGTGTTGTTTTTCCTACTCCGTTCGGGCCAAGCAGGCAGACAATTTCACCGGATTCAATTGTCAGGTTTACATCGCGTAAAACCACCCGTCCACCATAACCCAAATCCGCATTTTTGAGCTCCAGAGATATTGTGCGTTCCGTTACCATGACTTTTGGGATGATCTTTTCAGGAACCAGATAAAAAATGGAGCCCCGAGGATAGCCGTTATGATTCCGATGGGTATTTCAACAGAGACAACTGAACGGGCAATGGTATCAACAACCAGCATGAATATCGCACCGAACAGAAAAGAGGTCGGTAAAAGCAGCCGGTGATTCGGCCCTGCAGCAAACCGTGCAAGATGAGGAACGATAAGACCAACCCAGCCGATAATCCCGCTGTATGATATAATGCATGCCGTCACAAGGGTGGAACACACAATAACAAGTGCTCGCATCCAGCCGGTATGCACCCCAAGCGATCGGGCTTCATCCTCACCAAAAGAAAGCACATTCAGGCGCCAGCTCACCATCATCAACGGAATGCTGCCTGCCAATAATACCGGCAAAATAACCGACAAATCGTTCATACGAATATTGGCAAGGCTTCCCATCAGCCAATAGGTAATTGCCGGAAGCTTGTCATCAGGATCGGCAACATACTTGAGCATCGAGAGGAGAGCGCCGAAAAGTGAGGAGATGATAATGCCTGAAAGCACAAGAACAAGAACCGGGTCGTGGCTGCGGCCGATGGTCTTGCTGATGCTGACAGCAATCATTACTGCGGTTATGCCGCCAACAAAAGAGCATACCTGTATTCCTGCCACTGGTAACGAGAAGAGAATAGCCAATGCCGCTCCAAATCCGGCCCCTGAGCTGACACCAAGAATATCCGGACTCACCATCGGGTTCCGGAACATGCCCTGATATGCAGCCCCGGACATGGCCAGTGCTCCTCCGGCCGCCATAGCCCCTGCGAGACGGGGCAAACGAATATTGAAAAGAATAACCGGGAGATTATCGTCTGTACATTTACCGGTCAGAGCCCAGGTCAACAAAGTACCGGGTGAAACCGGATATCTTCCAATACCCGTTGAGATGAAACTGAGCACAGCCAGAGTCAGCAGACAAACCACTATCACCGAAAAACCTTTCATAAATATTCCTCGTTAAACGAAAATCAGGTCATTTCCATAGTTTGAAAAGGAGAATGACCACAAAAAGTCACTTCCCCGTTGTCACCGATTTGGCGGTATTGACTTTTGAGACTTCAATACCGTTAACCCATTTGACATGGCGGGGCCCTGTGGCTTTGTCAGTTGCACAGAAAACCACAAAAAGTCCATCTTTATCAATCGGCTTTCCGTTCTCTTCAAAAATCAGCCAGGTGTTGTCACCCGCAACTCCATAACGCAATTCGTTATAGGAAAACAGCACATTGTAGTTGTCTGTTGAATGGATGAGAACCGTGTACTCACCCCGCTCTCGTTGATTGGGCATGACGACTTTCGCTGAATCAAGAATATCACGCAACAGAACACCCTTGTATGCTTGCAGGGTTTTACGTGTTTCACCCGAGTCACAGACTATCGCGCTTTTGCCCCGCTCAGATACATTCATCTTCTTTATGCCTGCAATGGTAATGGTGAACGGTTTTTCTACCAGACCCGATACTGATACGGTTTCTGAAACCGGACTGTCGGTTTTTGCCTGAGTTGACAAGGGATAGAGAGCTAATGCAAAAGCAAGCACGAACCCTGAACAAACTGACAATCTTGTATTTTTCATATCTGTTTTGGTTTTGATGTTAGCGTTAAAAATCCGATAGTCAACAGCACGCTCCTGCCCTACAGAGAACAGGTTGCTGACAGCACATACTGACGGCCCGGCTCGGGATATCCTTCCGAAACAGCATAATTGCGATCAAAAACATTCTCCAGAGAAGCTTGAATCGACAACGATTTATGAAGCGATCTGCTTGCTCTCAGGTTCAGCAGGCCATAGGCTCCGGCACTATATCGTCCGTCACTTGTACTGTACCGTGATGAATTGTACTCTGTTTCAAGCATGGCCCAGGTACTTTTGTCGAGGAAAAACTGAAGGTAGCCTGAAAGCTTGTTACGTGGTACATCGGTAAACATCAGGGCCGGGTTGCTGTCGTTTTTGCGATAAATGTAGCTGTAACCCGTAAAGGCCTTGAGCCATGTTGAAGGCTGCCAGTCGGCTGAGCACTCAAATCCCGTATAGGTAGCTTTTCCCGTATTCCGGAACTGATAGACCCATATGCTGTTAACGTAGGCCACATTGTCAACCTGCTGAATAACATCACTGAGTTTGCTCTGAAATACCGAAGCCTGAATTTTCAGTTTGTCAAACGGCCTTATGGTATAATCAATACCGTAGTTCCAGCTTTGCTCAGGGTTCAGTCCGGGATTTGGGAGTGCGTTACCGAATTTGTAGGAATAGCGGTCTTTAAGGGTAGGAAACCTTGTTGTCCTGGCCAGATAACCCGTCACTTCCTGATGCTCGTCAAGTCGCGTGACAAGCGCCATCTGAAGGTTTGTTGCCTGGTTGTCCTCAAGTGGAAATGAAGTTATAGCATTATTGACCAGATCTTCTGCTTTAACGGTCTTTCTTGAATCCCGGCGGGCACCAAAAATAACGCTGAGATTATCCGATGTTTTCCAGGTATTCTCTGCCGCAAGGGAGAGTGTATTGTCCTCAAACTCTTTGGCTGTCTGGCCGACATTGAATTCCCGATGCTTGTCATACTTGTCATGAAGCGCAAATTTCAGTGTATTGTTACTGATCAGCTCCGTACCATATTCAACGGATCCTCCAAATGTCCTGTCATCATAAACACTGGTAAATGCCTTTTTTGATATTTGGGTTGTATAGGTTGCATTATCATAGCTGTCAAGAACATTGTAGTAGTTGTCAATGTAGGCTCTCGTTTTCAGATAGCTTTTGCTGCCAACCTCCTTCTTGCCAATAATATAAAGGCTCGACTTATCCCACTGCGTGTATTTCCAGTACCTGACAGCCGATGACGGATTGGCGCCCGTATAGACAGGTACACCCTTGTTTGAATCCTGATTGATAAAGGAAATGGAATATTCGTCGGAACTGTTCGGAGTGTAACCGACCTTTACAGCGCCCTTGAAATCCCTTGCGGCTGAATTATCCCTGTCACCCCCTTTTTCATTCACTGTCGGCGTAAATGATCCTGAAAGCGGCCAGAATTTGCCGTCAAGGGTAGAGAGGGCTGACTGAACATACCAGTTACCCTGATTGGAGCCAAGATTGAGTGAAGTGAATGCCGATGCAATCCGGTCATTTGCCGATGATATCCCGCCTCTGAGAGTAGCTTCAAATTTTTCCTGCGGCTTGCGGCTTACCATGTTAATTGCTCCACCAAGCGTATTCGGACCAAACAGTACAGACGTATATCCTTTTGAAATGGTGATCTCCGAAAGATCAAACGTTGTAAACCGGTTTGGATCCACATAACCGTCGTAGGGCACATAGAGCGGGATGCCATCCATATAGAGAGGAACCTGACGCATATCAAACCCCCTGACATAAATCATACCCTCATTTCGAGCACCCACATTACCCTGATTGATACCCGGAAGCAGATTGACTGCCTGCGCAATATTTTTTTTATCATGCTGCGCTATTTCAAAAGCAGTAACCGTTTCTTTGGCATTTCCCTTTTTACCTGTTACGGTTATCTCTCCGGCAGTAAACACTTTATTGCCGAATGCAGTTGAATCCGAAGGAGCTGTCGCCGCTGTTGCTGTTTCTGATGCGGCAAGCAGAAAAACAAGAAAAACTGTTTTTTTCATGTGGCCAGCGTTGTAACTTTATTTATATAACGATTATCAAAAAAAAACATCCGGGCGGATCTGTATAAAAAAGATGCACACACTCACCCTTAAAGTCACCAGTCGACTTTACAAAAAACGCCCGGATGCTCCCGGAGAGAAACTAAATGGTACCTCTATTAATTGTCGTGAGCGGTTTGAGAGCGAGGCGGACGGAGCGCAGAAACCGGAATGTACACGTAGTACTTGAGGATTTCGAGCACCGCCCAACGAAGCTATCGAATCGCGGAACAAATTAAGAGAGGTGCCTTAAAATGTTACCGTTGCATAAAGCTCGGTACGCAGCAAATTGTCATCTGCCCTGCCTGCACTGGTTGTTGCGGCTGATGCACGATAACGAAACGTCGGTGTCAGACTGAAACTTCCTGCTGCTGATTCATGTACCTTGACGTTGTACTGTACCCAGACAAAGGTGTTCCTGTAATCTGTACTTTTAGCCTTGTCTTTGGTCTGATTGTAATCCACCCAGGCCATTACCGGGCCGGACTCACCCTTGAGTCTGAAAAGATAACCGTTGTAATCAAGAGCTGTTACAGTGTTGGGAACAGTGTTCCTGTCGGCAGTATAGAATCCGCTCAGATAAATTTTTGATTTTCCTGAAGGAATGGTCGTCTGTGCGCCCACTGTGTAAGGGGCAGCTCCCGGAGTCCCGGTTGCCGTTGGTAAATGGGTCAGGGTCAGGAAGGCCTGCGGCTCAACCGTTATATCGCCGATTACGGTCTTGTAAGCCACATAGAGACCATACCCGTCACTGAACAGCCCGTCACCATCCAAAGCGGTATTGCCGGCTGAACTATTGTCAAAAACTTCAAGTATAGCGTTCAATTCACCACCGCCAAGCTTGGCACCATAGTTGAAACCGAAAATACGGTCGAAGTTTTTGGTGTTATAGGGCGTATCAACCGGCCTTGTCGAGTACAGGGTCAGATCAAGAATCGGGTTACTGAAGGTTCCAAGCGGAAGGCGACCGAGCGCATAATGGCAGTTTGCCAGATTGCGGCCAAAATAGAAGTTCGATACCTCAAGCTGATATTTTTCCGTATTGTTGGCCGTGATTGTCTGCCAGCCGCCGGAAGGACCGGCAGCAACTGCACCGGTAGCCGCACTGTTCTCCTCGTTCTGTATCAATGCCTTGAAAAAATATCCGTCACCAAGATCAGCCGAGGGCTTCAATCGTACCCTGTACTGGAAGTATTGGTCCGCCGGATCAGCAGTAACTCCCGCAGCAGATCTGGTATGACCGAAGTCATCTCTGAAACGAACACCAGCTTCACCACCGAGCTTCAATTCGGCTGAAGCGGGTGACGAGCAAAAGATAATGGCAGAAACTGCCGCAAGCGATAAACTCCTTTTCATATTTTTTTTATTTGCGTTGCAAGGTGGTATTGTTTTGCCTCAGTTCACTCTTCTTCATAACAAGCAGTACTGAACCGCCACTCGCTATATACACAAATACATAACGTAAACCAAAGGAATTTGAGAAAATCATGATTTTATCCTAAAATTATTAAGGTATACGCGGAATACACCAAAATAAATAAACAATATTTACTATCCATACAATAATAATTTGTGTTTTGTAATCGTATTTTGTTAATTATCAAGGTCTGGATTTTCAGTTATCAGAGTGGCATTTTAGACGATCAAGCCTTTACAGGACAATCAGATAGCTGAAAAAGCGCGATATAAAAAGAGATACGTGCTTTGCATTGATACCGAAAAAGGGAAAAAATGTGTCGCTTTCATCATGGCACCTTTTTTTTATTATACTGCGATATATCCATAATGTTATAACGAAACCCGAGTTTAACTCTGATGCGTTGAACGACCGAAACGAGAACAAAAACATCAGGGAAACGATTACCCCTTGTCTTACAGGGATTTTTCAACAATGACAAAACAATCACCATAAAAACAACAACGACTATGATCAACTCAATAAAAAGGATCACCATCCTGATTGTTGCAACACTTTTCATGACTGCGCATGCAAGAGCAGGTGAAGTGAACCTCTCTGTTGCCGCCAGTCTTAAAGAGGTCATCAACGAACTGAGTGCCAGTTACACGGCAACACACCCAGGCACGGTGTTTCTGAAAAATTTTGGCCCATCCGGAACACTTGCAGGTCAAATTGAAAATGGCGGGCCTACCGACCTGTTTATTGCTGCAAATACCGAGTGGATGGATTACCTGAACAACAAAAAGCTTGTCGATGCAACAAGCATAAAGACCTTTGCATACAACTCGCTTGTTTTTACCGGCACCACCAATAAAAAGGTAAAATCCATCGAGGATCTCCCGAAACTCGATAAAATTGGTATCGGAAGCCCGAAAAGCGTACCCGCAGGTGAGTATGCCATGGCGGCCATGACCAAAGCTGGTGTAATCGATCAACTCACCAACAAGTTCGTCATGGCCAAGGATGTGCGCGAATGCCTCATGTACGCTGAACTCGGCGAAGTCGATGGCGCTTTTGTCTACAAAACCGACGCACTGCTGGCAAAAAAATCAAAACTGCTGTTCACTGTTCCACAAGCACTCTACCCTCGTGTGATTTATCCGATGGCGTTGACCAATAAAGCCGCACAGAACAGTGAAGCAAAAGCTTTCATTGCTTATCTTCAGGGCAAGGAAGCCAAATCGGTTCTCACCAAATTCGGATTTATCCTTAAATAATAAAGATCACAGGAGCGTGAAAAGAGACATAATCGATGTTGCGCTATTGAATTAATGCAGTTAACACAGGAAGACATAACGGCAATCTGGCTGTCGCTGAAAGTGGCTCTTTCAGCGACAGCGCTCTCTCTGCCTTTCGGCTTTGCTGTCGCATGGCTGATGGTATTCAAAACATTACGGGGAAAGGTGGTTCTGGAAGTTCTCGTCAACCTCCCGCTCACCCTGCCTCCGGTTGTTATCGGCTATTTCCTTCTGCTTCTGCTCGGAAATAAGGGCTGGGCAGGCAAACTGCTCGGAGAGATGGGTGTGGAGATAATTTTCACCTGGAAGGCCGCTGTTATCGCATCGGCGGTTGTCGGCTTTCCCCTCCTTGTACGATCGATCCGCCTTGGCATGGAGTCGATTGACCGCCAGCTTGTCGACGCTTCCCGGAGTCTTGGCGCCTCCTGGCATGACTCTCTCTTTACCATTATTCTGCCTCTTTCTCTCAGAGGCATTTTCGCCG
>Ga0172369_10006005_pt1 | contig 14668 bp, 10 predicted proteins | sample LakKiv25m_FD_114539 | JGI IMG/M metagenome (GOLD analysis project Ga0172369, IMG submission 114539) | Freshwater microbial communities from Kabuno Bay, South-Kivu, Congo - kab_022012_11.25m | ecosystem: Environmental > Aquatic > Freshwater > Lake | place: Democratic Republic of the Congo...
CGCCGCCAGGACGTTCCACGCTTCCGCGCTGTCCGGACTCACCTGGATGGCGCGCCGCAGCACTGCCAGGGCCTTCTGCCCTTGCCCCATTTCCACAAAAAGCGCACCAGATTCTCGCAGTGCCTCAGGATGTTGAGGATCCAGACCCAGGCACTTGCCGTACGCCGTGTCGGCCATGTCCAGTTCGCCAGCGACGGTCAGGACGCGGCCGAGCGTCAACCACGCGTCGGAACTCTGTGGCGCCAATTGCGTGGCGCGGTGCGCCTCCTCGACCGCCAGCGGCACGCGGCCGCGACCCAGCAGCGCGCGCGCGTGCTGCACATGCAAGCCGGGGTGATCTGGATGCAATTTCAGCCCCGCAGCGGCCACAGCGCCGGCATTGACAAAATCACGCCTGCCGATCAGCAGTTCGGCCATGCGCACGGCCGCCGCCGCATCCGCCGGCACGAGTGTCAGTCGTCGCGCATAAGCCGCGATCGCATCGTCGCGCAGACCAGCGCCATCCAGGGCGCGCGCGAGAAGATCAGCGACTTCCGCGTTGTTCGGCTCGGCGTGCATGCGCGGCTGCAGAATGGCCAGCGCCTCCTTGTGCCGGCCCCTCAAGAGCATTGTCTCCGCGAGTGCGAGTGCCGCGGCTTGATCTCCCTTGAGCGCCAGCGATTTCAGCGCAGCTTCCGCTTCGGGCAGACGGCCTTCATCGCGCAGGGTCAGCGCCTGATCCAGGGGCGTCTGCGAGCGCGCCGCCACCGCAGCGCCGCCGCAAGCCGATGCAAGAAACATCAGTGCGATCATCAGATTGACGATGTCTGGCCCACGCCCGATCGGCGCACTGGGTTGAGGCAAGGCAAGGCTGTCCACGCAGAGGATTTCGCTCATGGTAGGCGTCATTGAACCATGGCCCAGGCGGCGACTCAACTTTCGTACACACCACGGGGCGCGGTTGCTCAGGGCATCTGCCACTTCAACCTGTTGCGATCGACCTGCTCTGCCGTCGGGCGGGGCTCGCGTTGGATGCGTCCGGCGGCGTCAAGGTTCACGGTCGCGACGGAAAACAGGCGCTTGTCGCGCTGGACGCGTGCATTGAGTTCGACGTCTCCGGCATATTCGGAAGCAAGTTCGCGGTCTTCAAAGATGGCCTGCCACGGGCATTCCGGTTCGCACGCTCCGCAGCTGATGCATTCGGCCGGATGGATGAACAGCATATTCGGCAGGTTGTCGGCAACCCGGTTCTTGGCTTCGTAGATGCACTCGACCGGGCACACCTCGACGCAGCCCTTGTCCACGCAGTCGATGCAAAGGCGGGTGATGAGGTAGGCCATGATCACTTCCGGCGGGCGTTGTCTGAGCCGCTATGTTGACCCAGGCAGCGTCAAACGCAAGCGTGGGCACCGGCGCAACGTCGCGTGGCGCCTGCGAGACGCCCGCCGCAAGCGACAGGAATGGTACAACATGGCGCAGAGTCTAGACAATCGCGGATGGCACCGCCAGTGGACCGAATCGGCAAGGCGTGGTTGAATCGGCGCGTGCCCAGCGCGTTGAAGCATCGAGCACGGGCGCGGCGCCATTGCCAATGCGTCTACGCAAGAGAGGGACCATGAGCCAGATCATCCGCTCAGAGAACAAGGGCTTGTTCGGAGTGTCCGGACTGTGCGCGCTCGCGTTGCTGGGCACCGCCGGCTGCGGCCCGATGTACTACCAGGACCGGGACGACGGCTACTACCAGCAAAACGCACCCTACGAGGCGCAGCCGGCGCCGCAGCCGGGCTACGCGCCCCCGGCGCAGCAGCCAGCGCCCCAAGGCTATGGCTACAATCAGCAAGTCGACGCCGCCGCGCCCGAGCAGTACTTCTCCGACCTGGGCAGCTACGGCGCCTGGAGCTACACGCCCGAATACGGTCGCGTGTGGATTCCATATTCAAATCGCACACCTGGATGGCGGCCCTACTTCTACGGCAGTTGGGAGTACACCGACTACGGCTGGACCTGGGTCAGCAGCGAGCCCTGGGGCGCCGGCCCCTACCACTACGGCCGTTGGGCGTGGATGCCGGGCTACCAGTGGGTCTGGGTACCCGGCTACACGTGGGCGCCGGCTTGGGTGGTCTGGGGCCACGGCGGCGGCTGCGTCGGCTGGGCTCCCATGGGTCCTGGCTACAGCGCGAGCGTGACAATCCACCACTCCTACTGGGTCTACGTGCCGCAGAATCAGATGGCGAGTACGCAAATCCAGCATGTCGTGATTCCAGCAGCGGAAGTTCCGCGCGTCTACAACCAGACGGTGATCATCGATTCCGGCGCGCAGATTCGCGCGCATGACGGCAGCGTCGCTGTCTACTCGCGTGGCCCGGCGTCCGATCAGGCGTCGCAGTGGATGCAGCGGCCGATCCAGCCGCGCGCCATCGATCAAGTGCCGCGGGCACAACCGCGCCAGATTCCGGCTTCGGCGATCGAGCCGCCGGCTGGTCGCGCGCCGCGCGCACAAGCGGAGCCCGCTCCTTCGCGTCAACCATTGCCCGACCAGGCGACGCCGGGGCAGCGCGGTGTGCCGCCCGCGCGCCAGGGCTACCAACCGTCTGCGCAGCCGCCGGGCGCTCGCCAAGGTGTTTCCGGCGAGCCCGCGGAAACACCTGGACGGCAAGGCTATTCACAGCCAGACCCCCGCTCGGTACCCGCGCCGACGGCGCGGCCAGGCTCCGACCTGCCACCAGCGGCGACGCCATCGGGCGGTCGCGAGGGCACGCCCGAGCCGGGCCGCCCGGGCTATGCGCCCGCGCCGCAGCGCACGCCCACGGCACCGCCGACCTACGAGCCCCCGAGCCGTCCCGGTGCCGGCTACCAGCCGCCAACCACCGAGCCGCCGAGTCGTCCGGGCGCCGGCTACCAGCCCCCGCCTACGTATCAGCCGCCGAGCCGTCCGGGTGCGGGCTACCAAGCGCCGGTGCGCGAGGCGCCGCAGCCGCCTCGCGAAACGCCGCAGCCGCCCCGCGAGGCGCCGCAGCCGACGCGGCCGAGTTACGAGCAGCCGTCGCGTCCGACCCCGCCGCCGGTGCGCGAGGCTCCCGCCCCACAGCGGGGCTACGAGCCCCCCGCACGGCCCTCACAACCGCCGCCGCTGCCGCAGCGCCCAAGTTATGAGTCGCCCGCCCGGGCGCCGGCGCTGAATCCCGGTCCAGGGCCGGTGCAGAACCGCCGGCCGAGCAACACGCTGCCATCGCCCGCGCCCATGCCGCAGCGCCGCGGGCAGGCGGCAAATCCGCGCGCTCGATGAGGAATCCATGTCAGACATCATGACGCTGTCGCGCTACATCCTGCAGCGCAAGCGCAGCTACGACGGCGCCACAGGCGATTTCACCATTCTCCTGACGCACCTCGCCCTGGCCATGAAGGTCGTCGCGCGCCAGGTTGCCAAGGCCGGACTCTTGGATGTGTTGGGAAAGACAGGCGATCACAACGTCCAGGGCGAGCAGGTGACCAAGCTCGACGTCATCGCCAATGAACTGCTGATTTCGTTGCTCAATGACTTGCCCATGGTGTGCGCCATCGCTTCGGAAGAAACCGACGAGATGTGCCTGACCCACGCCGGACGCCTGACCGGCCGCTACCTCGTGTGCTTCGATCCGCTCGACGGCTCGTCAAATATCGACGTCAACGTCACGATTGGCACCATTTTCTCCATCCGCAAGCGCCCGGAAGTTGGACACGAGGCCACGCCCGCAGACTTCTTGAAGCCCGGCAGCGAGCAAGTCTGCGCCGGCTATGCGATTTACGGATCCTCGACAATGTTCGTCTACACCACCGGCGACGGCGTCGATGGTTTCACACTCGATCCGGGTGTCGGCGAATTCGTCTTGTCGCACCCGGGCATGCGTATTCCAGATAAGGCCACGTGTTTATCCGTCAACGCAACCAACCGCAAGAACTGGTTCGCGGAGACGTGTGCGTTCGTCGATCACGTCAGCGCGGGCGTGGACCCCCGCTACAAGTCGACGAGTCTGCGCTACGTCGGTACCCTGGTTGCGGACGTGCACCGCAACTTGTTGGTTGGTGGCGTGTTCTGCTACCCGGACGACCGCAAGTCGCGCAGGGGCAAGCTGCGCGTGCTGTACGAAGCGCATCCGCTGGCGTTCATCGTGGAGCAGGCCGGCGGCAGTGCGACCGACGGACAGCGGCGGATTCTGGATATTGCCCCCGACGAACTGCACGCGCGCGTGCCGCTGATCCTGGGAAATACGCGAGAAGTGGAGCTGTACCGCGAGATGTGGCAACGCGAGCGCACAATCGAGGCCGAGCATGCCGCCTCGCGCGCCTGAGCTCACCCATCTGGACGATGCCGGTCGCGCCCGCATGGTGGCCGTCGCTGACAAGGCGGAATCGCACCGCATTGCTGTGGCGCTGGCGCGTGTCCGCATGACGCGAGAGGCTTTTGACCTCGTGGCCTCCGCCAGCGGCGTCAAGGGGGATGCGATTCAAGTCGCCAGAATCGCAGGTATTCAAGGTGCAAAGCGCTGTCCCGAGCTGATTCCCCTTTGCCATCCTGTGCGGCTCGTTTCGGTCGACATCCAGGTGCGGTTCGACAACGCTGCCACGGCCGTCGAATTCGAGGTGCGCGCCGAAGCCGTCGACCGCACTGGCGTCGAAATGGAAGCCATGACAGGGGCTTGTGTCGCGGCGCTGACCCTGTACGACATGATCAAGGCCGTAGATCGCGCCGCCGCCGTCCAAGAGGTCAAGTTGCTGCGCAAGTCTGGCGGCAAGTCCGGCGACGTCCGCCTGCGTGGCGCGCCGTGAACGAGATCCGTGCCGGTCTGGTCGAACGCCTGCGTGTGCGGTTGGGCATCGCGCGCATGTCGCTGCGAACAGAACGCAAGCATTTGGAACGTCTTCTGAAACGGCTGGGCGCCGATGAAGCCCGAGCCCAAGGTGCCGAACACCTGCGCGAGATGGGCGAGGTACTCAAGCTGCAACTGCGCGATGTGCCACGCGGTGCCGAGCGCGTCGTCCTGCCCGTGCCCTGGGATCCGCCGCGCACGGTGGAGGTTGAACTGCGCCGCGATCTGTCGCCTGCGGCCAATGTCGAGCGGATGTTCCGCCGCGCCCGAGGCTTTGAAAAGGGTCTGCGTCTCATTGCGGAGCGCCGCGCGGCCGCCATGTTGCGGCTCGATCAGGTGGCAGCGCTGGCGCAGGCGCTGGCGGCGCTGACGCTGGCAGCTGAGTCACCGGCGGTGGCGGATCGACTGGTCTGTCATGACTTGGAAATGCGCGGAGAATCGATTCGTTCGGCGACGCTGGCCCTGCGGCTGCGCGTTGATGCGGCGCCCGCGCTCGCGCCCGAGGTCCGCAAGGTCGTGCGCAAAGCCGGTGGTGCGCTGCCGAAGGGGGTGCAACTGTTTTGCGCGCCGTCGGGCCGCCCAGTTTTCGTCGGCCGCAGCGCGCCGGCAAATGACGCGCTGGTGACGCGGATCCTGCGCGGGCGCGACTTGTGGTTCCACGTTCGTGATCAGACCGGCGCCCATGTCGTGCTGCGCGTCGATACCAAGAAGGCAGCAGAGGAACAGGACATTTGCGCATGCGCCATGTTGGCTGCCCACCTCTCCGGTGTCGCCAAGGGCGATCGCGCGGAAGTGCAGTGCGTGCCCGGCAAGCACGTGCGCAAGGTCAAGGGCGCGCCGGCCGGTAGTGTCTATGTCAGCCAGGGGCGGACGGTGCGCATCGAAGTGCAGGCAGCCGCGGTGGATGCGTTCTACGCGCGCCGGCCGGCCTGAGCCTACAAGCAGTCCAGGTTGCGCAACACTGTGGCACCGAACTGCGATTGCACTGCGAGATCAGTGCAGTCGGGCTGGCCGTCCACCTTGGGCTTGAGCCGTGCACTGATGATGCGCGTCGACTTCGGCAGCACGCGCAACATGCCATCATAGCGAACGAAACTGCCGTTGTTGGCGCCGAGGTAAAAGACCACGCTCCAACTGGTCGTGTCGATCATCATCAGGTCGACGTAGCCGTCCTGGTTGGCATCGACGGTATTGACGAAGTTCATGCTGGTTGCGCCGGATACGAGGGGCGGTCCAGGTGTGAAGGTCGGCACGTCCCCTGCGGTGTTGCCGATCAACACGCCGATTGCGCTTTGCAACACGTAGATGACATCGGTCAGTGTGCTGCCGTCGCTGCGGTCCACGTCGTGCGTCGCGAATGAACCGAGTGCCGGTCCGACCACGGTGTGGGTCGCCAAGCCGAAGTCCATCGTGCCCAGCGACTCCAGGAATGAGAAGTTGCCGTACTTACTGCCAAGTGTGTAGATGCCGGGCCACTTGCCCTTGCCGAGGGGCGCCACCGCCATCGCAGTCGGAGCGCGACCGACGGTTCGGTAGCTGACCTGCACGTACTTGTCAATGTACTGCAATTCCGGATCGATCCACGGCCATGTGTCGCCCGCGGGCTGCGCCACGTAGTTCCACTTTCCGCCGCCGACTCCCTTGAAGACGCGCACGCGCGCTTCGAGGTACTGCTTTAGCTTGTTCTGATCGCTGCCGTTTTCCTGCATCAAGGTGACGATGTCACGGTTGCCATCGCCGTTGAAATCGGCCGCGACGACCGCCACCGGGTTCACGCCGCCCGACATCGCATAGATCGGCTGGATGACCTGCGGGTGGTCCGGGTCAGTGGTGTCGCCGAGCGTGAACGGCGTCGGGCTCTTGTTGCCATTGGCGAAGACGATCACCGAGGCGCGATCGATTGGGGCGCCGTTGATGCCGCCGTAGCCGTGCAGAGGAAAGTTCTTGTCCTTGTCCTTGTCGCCCGCAATGAAGTTCTTGCAGCACTTGGTGGGTGGACCGTCCTTGCGCGATTCGGTGCCAAAGACATTGTTGACTTCATTGGCTTCATTCCATTCGCAGGCACTGTCACAGCCATTCGGTGCATCAGCGGGGACGCCGCCGACCGGGTAGTCGGACTCATCGCGCGCGGCGACAAAGTCGAGCGACCCATCGCCATCCATGTCAGCGACCGCGAGATCGCGGACGGAACCGAACGACTTGGGCGCGTCCGGGCAGTCCGTGCTGATTCCGGACAAGTTGCTTTGGCCAAAGGCGTTGGGTGCGAATTCGCCAGCGCGCGGCGTCGGATTGAGGCGGACTTCTTGGCCGGCACCGGCATTGAGGTAGAGGTGAAAGGCCCAAGCCCACTTGTGCAGGCGGTTCCCATTTTCCTCGCAGTACCCACTCGCCCCGGGCTGGGCTGACCAACTGCGCTTGCCGATCAGCATCAGGTCTGCGCGTTGGTCAGCGTTCAAGTCGGCAAATGCCATGGCGCTGACGTCGTGGGTGCCCATGCCAGCGGCGTCCAGTGCGCACACATGGTGCACGGTTGGCGCGCCGAAGTCTTCGTGCGCCTGGCCCAGCGCAACGGACAGCGCGCTCGGCAAGGCGCGTTTGGCGCCGGGAGGAGCGTCTGGCGCAGTGTCAGGCACCAGGATGCCCGGGCTGTTGTCGAGCGAGACGATGTCCAGGTACTTGTCGTTGTTGACATCGGCGATGGCCACTTTGCGCACGGCTCCGCCCAGAATCCACGTGCGAAAGCACATGTTGCGGTGGCTCGTGTCCGATGGCAGCAAGGGCACGACAGTGCCGGCGCGGCCGCCCTCGACATAGAGGATGTACGGTGTGTGGTCAGGTCCGATGTCGGCCTGCACCATGTCGGACACGATCGGACCGCGGATTTCAGCACCGGGATCATAGGTGAACGTGCCGGCGTGGTTGCCGCGCAGCCAGCGGATGCCTTTGGAATTGCCAACGATCAGATCCGGCACGTCGTCGGGAGGCACATCGGGCGTGGGCCTGGTCCAGTATGCCGCCATGACCAGGCGTGTGTCGGCCGCGTCCGTCATCGCGTAGCTGTCTTGAGCTTGCTCGAACTTGCCGTCGTAGATGCCGTCGCGCTTGACATTTCGGTAGCAGCTGACCAGGGCGCGCGACGCCTCCCCGACGCAGACGTCCGGCACGTGCTCTGCGTCCGCGTAGAAGTCCGCGACGGCAATCGAGCTGATCCCCGTGACGCCAAACTGCGTGATGGTGTGCGAAACTTTGGGGAAGATGGCAGCACTGGTCACCTTGGTCACAGGCGTCGCGTCGTCGGCCGTCGGCTTGTCCACCCCCAGGCACGGCACAGAGCCCTTGGCAGTCTTGCACAGCGGATCCTTCTGCAGCAGAAGCGTCGTCAATCCCTTGTCGTTCTTGGAACCCAGCACGAGGTCCTGCAAGCCGTCCCGGTTGAAATCGCCCAGCGCCGCGCTGAGTGCATCATCCGGCAATACCATGGTATCCAGGAGCTTGAGGGCGCGACCCGGCGTGACGATCTTTGTCACCTTGTCTACCTTGTCGTATTGCACGTTGAGCAGTGCCCACGCCACGGGCGCGTCGCCCAGGCCCTCCACCTTGGCCTGGCCGACGGCGATGACGTCCAAGTCTTCATCGCCGTCCAGATCGGTCAGCAGCACGTGGGTCATCGAGCCGCCCGGAATCTTCTTGCCGGTGATCACGATCGTGTCGGGCGGGGGATCGGGCAACTGCTCGAAATGCCCGGATCCCTTGCCAGTCGGTTCGCCATTGTCACCCAGAACCGGAATGCCAAAGCGCATGGCAACGCCTGTCGAGGTCGCCAGCACCGCGTCCACGACACCGTCCCCATTCATGTTGGCGATCTGCATGTCGCGGATCTCATCCTGAAACCCATCGCCGTCGCCGCTGTTGCCGACGAAGTGCGGTGGCCTGACCCCATAGATCGACAGCGCTGCTTCCTGCGCGGAATTCTTGCCATTGTCCATGGCCGTCAGCCTGAGCATCACGCGCGCTGTCGGTTCCGACGAGCGATCGAGCATGAACGAGTAAGTTCCAGGTTTGGTCACGCTGAGTCCGGTCGTCGGCAAAAGATCTTGAAACGCCTCGGGAGCGCTGCCGTCGGCTCCGTAGAGACCCCATTGCAGGGTCGCGGACTGCAAGTTCTTGTCCGCGACCTTGATTTGGATCGGCACCTTGCCCACGGTGACTTCGCCGTCCTTGGGCGTGAGGATCTCGATGACCGGCAGAGTATTGTCAATTTGAACATTGACTTGCGCTGATCCGGATGCGTCGCTCGTGCCCGTAGCCGTGACCACGACCGTAGCCGTTCCGTCCTTGAACTTGAGGGTATCGATCGGCTGCGCCAGGCTGAAAGCCGTGCCGTTGATCTTGGCATCCACTATCGTTGCGCCGACTTGGACAGTGACCTTCTTTGGTGTGATGCCCTTGGGCACCGTGATCTTGCCCGAAACGCTCATCGATCCAGACACGATTGCCGGACCCGTCGACAGCGTTGGCGGGGCGGAAATCGTGACGGTCAGGCTCGTGTCGCTCCCTCCCGCGCCCGGCGAGACCCCACCCGCCGTGCTGCAGGCGCTCAGGCAGCACGCGCCGGCAAAGAGCAACGGCGCACCGATGCGCCGGAGAGAAGCGAAGAAATCGAGGAACGCGCACATGGAAGCCCCGCTGTTCATTCGATCATTGTGGCTGCGACCGTTGTCCGGTCAAGGAAAAGCGCTGTTCTTGGCCTTGTCGCGCGAATGGATGGTCCGTGTTCCCGCTGGAGCGCGTCGGGATCTCCGCCTGCCCGGTGCCGGCGAGACTGCGACTGGGACTGAGACTGAGACTCGGTGCGCCAGCGCCGCGATCGTGCACATTAATGAAATGACAGATAAATTGTGTTCGCCACGTCTTGGCACGTTGCCTGCTACGCCTCGCCACCGCTGACGGAGGTGCGCATGACAGACTCGCAGTGCACGCTGGTGGGCGCAAGGGGGGATGCAGGCCGGCCCGGTCCACGTCTGCGCTCTCCGATTTGCATTGTCGCGCGGTTCCGCGACCTTGCGCTGGAGGATGTCGAGATGCTGGTTGCTGTCGGCTTGGACAAGGAACGCCGCATCGTCAGCGAGCATCGCCTGATCGGTACGGCAACCGGAGTGGCCGCAGTGCCGCGTGAACTGCTGGGGCCCGTGCTGGCGGCCGGCTCGGTGGCGCTGATTGCGGTGCACAACCACCCGAGCGGCAATCCAAAGCCGAGCAGGGCGGATCTTGATTTCACGCGTCGGCTCGGCGCCGCGGCGCAGGTGTGCGGCTTGGCGTTGCTCGACCACGTCATCGTCGCCAGCGGCGGTTGGTGCAGCATGCGCGATGCCGGCTGGGTGCGGGCCCGCGCGAGACCTGCTGGCAGCATCATGGAATCATGGGGTTGGCCATGAAGTGCGACCGCCCCTGGCGGACGGACCCAGCGGTGGCCCGCCTCTTGGTGCTCGCTGGTCTGGCGGCGCTCGCGCAACTGCGCGGGTCGGTCGACGGTGCAACGCCAGATCGGTTCGAGGCCAGACCGTTGCACGCCGAACAGGGCCAACAGCGGGCGGCACTGGGGTGCATCGACCCGACGACCGCACACCCATCGGATTGGCGCGCCGTGCCGGGCGTGGGCACCAGGGTGGCTGTGGACCTGGCGCTCATGTGCCGGGGGCGGGCGACTTGTCTGCAAGCATCTGATCTTGTGGGTATCGTTCGCGGCGTCGGGCCCGTTCTGGCACAGCGCATTCGCGCGTCCTTGTGCCGACCTGCGCCAGCGCGGCCGCCATCAAGTCCCGCGCTCGGCGGGCGGGCTTTCGAGTTGGAAGGCATCGTGCAGCACGCGCACCGCGAGTTCGGTGAACTTGTCGTCGATGACGCACGAGATCTTGATCTCACTGGTCGAAATCAGCTGGATGTTGATGCCGGCTCCGCCCAGCGCCGCGAACATGCGCAACGCGACGCCCGGCTGCGAACGCATGCCGGCGCCCACCACGGAAATCTTCGTCACGTTCTTGTCGCACAGCAACTCACCCCAGCCGTGAACCTTGCCGGCGGCATTGGCCAGAGCAACGGCATGGTCAGCCTCGTTGCGCGGCACCGTGAAGGTCACGTCCGTCCGGCCACCAAACGAGATATTCTGGACAATTACGTCGACGTTGATGTGGGCGTCCGCCAGCGGCTGGAACAGCGCGGCAACCGTGCCGGGCACATCCGGAACATCCGTCACGGTCAGCTTGGCACTGTTGCGGTCGTAGGCGACGCCCGTGACGATGGCTCCTTCCACGTTCAGCTCCTCAGGCACGACCCAGCTTCCCTGGCCCTCGTGAAACGACGAGCGACAGTGAATCGGGACCTTGTATTTCAGGGCGAATTCGACAGAACGCGCCTGCAAGACTTTGGCGCCCAGGCTGGCGAGTTCGAGCATTTCTTCGCCGCTGATGCGGTCGATGCGCCGTGCCTTCTCGCAGATGTTGGGGTCGGTCGTGTAGATCCCGTCGACATCGCTGTAGATCTCGCACGCGTCGGCCTTGAGTGCTGCCGCCATCGCGACGGCCGACAGGTCGCTGCCGCCGCGCCCGAGGGTCGTAATGTCACCGTCTTCGTCCACGCCCTGAAAGCCGGCGACGACGACGATGGCGCCGCGCTGCAGCGTTTCTTCGACCGGTGTGGCGTCGATGGTGCGAATCCGCGCACTGCCGTGGACGCCATCTGTGCGGATCTGCACCTGATGGCCGAGGAAACTGCGCGCGTCGCAGCCTAGTTCCTCAATGGCCAGGGCGAGCAGCGCGATCGACACTTGCTCGCCCGTAGCCAACAGTACGTCGATCTCGCGATCGTGGGGGCGCTGGGTGATCTGACCGGCCAGCGCGAGCAACCGGTTGGTCTCGCCAGCCATCGCTGACACCACAACGACCACCTGATTGCCAGCGTTGTGCGTGGCGACAGCTCGACGTGCGACGTTTTGGATGCGCTCGATGGAACCCATGGAGGTGCCGCCGAACTTTTGGACGATCAAGGCCAAGCGCTGTGCCCCCGGAAAGGCTGGCAGTTTGGGAGTCTGTTGGAGATGCTGCGCTCAATCGCGTATGCTATTGAACTCACGTCACGCCACCGACACCGACAGGCTGCTAGGGTTGGTCCGCCTTCTCGCTCACCACCGCGAACTTTGCAACTGCGGGCGATGGCGTGATGGTCAACCCCTTGACTGCATTGACGCCCAGCCGAGCCGAGTGCTCGCCGCGCGACAGGGGGCCCGTCAGATCCGCGTACACGACGTTGTCCGGCGGCTGCACGGCAAAGGCGCCGACAGCGCGGGCGGGGCCCTCGATGCGCAACTCGACCTCCGATGGATCCAACGTGCAACGACTGCCTTGCGGGCAACCGCGCACGACAATCGGCTGCGGCGGCAGCGATCGCGTCAGGGACTGTTCCTCCAAGTGCACGTTCACGGTCACGTCTTCCGGCGCGACACGCAGCGTGCGGCCAGGCGGCACCTGAATGCGCGCGGAAGTGTGGACGTCATGGTCCGCTCCCGCGACATCGACAGCCGCCGTCTTGATGGCATCGAGCTTGCGCACCTGGCTCGCCGGTCCGGAGACATCGACCTTGGCTGGCTCGACATGCACGGAGTTGGCCGTGACCCGAAAACCCGGCGCCGGTTCGCCTGTCAACAGCGGCTCAACGGCCACGTTGCGGTGCTCCAGCGGCTCGAAATGCAGGTCAATCCAGGCTGGATCGATGGCCAGCACCTCGACATGTGCGGTGGCCAGTTGCTGCGCAACCGCGCGTCGTTCGAAGACAAAGCGTCCGCCGGCACGCTGCAGTCCCGCGTCCACCACAATGCGTGCAGAGCGATCCGACAACAGTTCGCGGATGCCGCCCCATCGTCCGCGCACGCGCGCCTTGGCGACCTCCGGCACGGGACCTGCCAACACCTGGCCATGTGGCACGTTGACGATCGAAATGGGCAGATCGACTACAGCCTCACGGACGCTGTCGCGCTGCACCACCACATGGATCAGCACGGCCAGCAGCAGCGCCAGCACCTTGAGGCCGAAATTGTGGGTCACGCTGTCGCGCAGCGCGGAGAGCAAGGCCATCACGGCGAGGCCTCCCCGTCGCTGGCTTCGTCGACTGCATCGTCCTCGATGACCGGGTCCGCAGTGGGCGGTCGCGCCGCCGCCGGCACGGGTGAGCCCGTCGGCGCAATGTGGGTGGGCAGCGCGGAAGCGCGCGGGGCGCTGGCGCTCGTCGGCGTGCCATGGGCATTGATGCGCCGGCGCCAGGCTCGCCGCCAAGGCGCTGCACCCTCTGGAGAATCACTGAACACCACGCGAAACCGCTCGCGCAGATCCGCGGGCTGCAGGTTGAGATCGAGTTGGCCCATGTTGGCAATGGAACACGTCGCCGATTCCTCGGAGACCACGACCACGATCGCGTCTGTCTCGTCGGCCAGACCGAGCGCGGCGCGATGGCGTGAACCCAGTGTGCCGGGAATGCCGGGGCCGCCCGCGAGCGGTAAGAAGCATGCCGCTGCGGCGATGCGTCCTTTCTGAATGATCACAGCGCCATCATGCGTCGCATTCATATGCTCCGGGATGAACAGCGCCAGCAGCAACTGCCAGGAGACTTCGGCGCCGATGGGCACGCCGTCTTCGACATAGCGATCCAGCGACGCCTCTTGCTCGATGACGATGAGCGCCCCCAGGTGGCGCTGCGTCAGCACGGTGCAGGCCCGCAGCACCTCTTCGAGCACCGCGTTGGACGCCGGGTCTTTGGGCGAGAACACCAATGGCGAGCGCACCACCGAAGTCAGTGCGCGCCGGATGTCCTCCTGGAAGAGAATCACGAAGAGAATCACGATGGAACTGATGAAGCGGTCGAGCACCCAGTTGACCGTCGGCAGATCGAGCAGGTCGTCCTGGCTGAGGTAGTAGATGCCGAACATGCCCGCGACGGCGAAGAGCATGGCGCCCGAGCGCGAACCTCGCAGCAGAACCAGGAGGTTGTAGATCAGCAGCGCGACCAGACCGATATCGAGCAGCCAGCGCCATTGCAGCAGGGTGCTCAGATGGAAGTCCTGGTCCAGCAACTCGACCTCTCTCTCACGCTGACCCGGGGCGTTCAACCTCGGCGGCGGCGTCGCGCAGGGCGATGGCGACGTCGACGACCTGACGCATGGCCGCGACGTCATGAACGCGAACGAAGGCAGCGCCACCGAGCACGGCTGCTGTCACGGCGGCGGCCGTGCCCCACAGGCGATCTGCGGGCGGCGCCCCACTCACTGCACCGATGAAGGACTTGCGCGATGGCCCGAGGTACAGCGGCAGTCCGAGCCTAGCAAGGGGACCGCCTCCTCGCAAGAACATGAGGTTTTGCTGCAGCGTCTTGCCAAAGCCGACGCCCGGATCGACCGCGATCTGGCTGCGCTCGACGCCAGCGGCCTCGGCGCGCTGCACCGCCGCCTCCAACTCGCACGCAACGTATTCAAGGCCTTCGGCGAGGCCGCGCGGCATCCTACCCGCGCGATCCGACGCTGGCATGGCGCCGACGGCGTGCGGCATATGCATCAGCACCCACGCAGCGCCATGGCGCGCGACCAATGCCCCCATATCCGGATCACCAAAGCCGCTGACATCATTTATCATTGTGGCGCCGAGCTGCAGCGCCGCTTGCGCGACGACCGCCCGGCGTGTGTCGATCGACAGCGGCACGGGCAGTTGCGCGATCGCCTGGATCGCAGGGACGATGCGCCGCAATTCCAGCTCCACGTCCACGGGCGCGGCACCTGGCCGCGTCGATTCTCCACCGATATC